>Ga0105047_10004655_pt1 | contig 23811 bp, 20 predicted proteins | sample MAT04_FD_78384 | JGI IMG/M metagenome (GOLD analysis project Ga0105047, IMG submission 78384) | Freshwater microbial communities from Lake Fryxell liftoff mats and glacier meltwater in Antarctica - MAT-04 (megahit assembly) | ecosystem: Environmental > Aquatic > Freshwater > Ice > Liftoff... | reverse complement strand
CCAGGTGCCAGCACGCGCACCGCTTCGCTGAGTGCCTCAACCTTGAGGTGGTGCGGCAACTCATGCAGCAAAAAAAAGATGACGTTGGCGCTGACCGATCGGTCCGCCTGCTTCATGGCAACAGCGTTGTCGCGCTGGTAATGCACCTGACCAACATAAGCGGTCAGCTTGCCCTTTGCATGGTCTAGCTCATTCTGGATGATGTCGGCCACCAGCACCTTTTGCACACCCGCCTGCACCGCAGCCCCCACCACGCGCGGCATCACATTGCCAAAAGCGCAGGAGGTGATCAGCACTTGCCTGCCTTTGAGGTCAGCGCCTTTGAGCCCGTGGGTGATGATGGACACCAGGCGGCTGTATTGAAACAGCAGAATGGCAGCAATCACCGGCTGGAAGTCGACAAACCGGATCAGTCGCATATTTGAATAGATCGGGTAAACATGCGCGGCCTCGCGCTGCATCTTGCCCCTGGCCGCACGCAGCAGCAGCGCGCCACGGGTCAAGGCGAAAAAGAACAGCGCGAAGCTGGCCAGCGCCGCGACAACGCCAAATACGGTATAGGTCAACCAGGGGAGCATGCGTTTCCTTTGCGATCAGGGCTGATCGGGGGTGTTTTCAGGGTCTAGTAGTCCGTTTCATCAAAATAGTTACATGAAATCGTGTCTTTTCCTGCCTGGCGTTGTTGTTCGTCGTTGCCAGCCAGAAAAATCCATCGATTCCATTTCGTAACTGTTTTGTTGAAGCGAACTACTAGGGCAGCAGAATAGCGGCATATACCGTCTGGGGTCTTGAGTTGTGTCAGATTTATGTGACATTCCGCCGCGAATCGACCCTTGGCGCCTGCAAAAAGGGCTTTTTTTGTGGTCCGTTCAGCGCATGTTGCCGGTGTGTCCCAGGCTGTAGCGCCCCGGCAGCGGCCACACCGCCAAGCCGTGGGGCTCCAGGCCCACTGCAATCTGGTCCACATGGCCGGTGCTGGTGTCAAACCGGTACACCACATCATCAAAGCGGCCAGCCAACCAGAGCCAATGGCCATCGTTGCTGACGTTGCCCATATCCGGGCTGCCGCCGCCAGTCACCGGCCAATGGGTGACGACCTTGTTGCTGGCAAAGTCGATCACCGCCACGCTGCCCGGGCCCTTGCGCTGGCCATGGATGGCGTGTGAGCCCCGGTTGGCAACGTACAGCCGCTTGCCATCGCGGCTCGGGTACAGGCCATGCGCGGCCACACCGGTGGCAATGAAGCCGACTTCCTTGAATGCGGCACCATCCACCAGGTGCACGCCATCGGCCTCCATGTCGGCCACATAAAACAGCTTGCCATCCGGGGCGATGCGGATGTCTTGCGGCATGCCTTTCTTGGAAGTGCAAATTTCGGTATCCAGCGGGCTGAAGGCCTTGCCGGTATCTTTGAAACGCGTGGCCGGCATGGTCAGCTTCAGGTAGCCAACCACCTTCTTGCCCACCAAATCGACCTTGGCCAGGCTGCCTTGAAACTCGCAGGTGAAGATGGCATAGCGCCCATCAATCGAGAAGTCGGCATGATTGATGCCGCCACACTGCGGCACGTCAATGGCGTATTGCGGCACCATGGTTTTCGGATCACGGAAGTCAAGCCGATGCCGTGCTTCGGCCACCACGATGGCCGACTGCCCATCGGGCGTGAAATAAAGGTTGTACGGATCATCTACCGGCACGGCGGTACCGGGCTTGCCGGTGCGTGGGTTGATGGGCGTCAAACTGCCGGTGTTGGTGCGTTCGGCATTGTTGGCAACCCACAAGGTTTTGAGGTCCCAGGACGGCACGATGTGCTGCGGCGCCTTGCCCACCTTGAACTTGTCTACCACCTTGAGCGTTTTCGGGTCAATCACCGACACACTGTTGCCGCGCAGGTTGGGGACATAGATCCGCTCCAGATCGCCTTTGACCACCGGGCTGAACTGATCCTGCCGCGTCTCGCTGTACAGGTTACGGGCATCGAGCACAGGCGGCATGCCCGCCACGGTCTGGATTGGCGCTGTTTTATCGACCGGTACAACCGTCACAGCGTGCACCGGGGCGAAGACATTGGCCATCGACACCAGGGCACCCACCAGCAAAGAGAATTTTGACAAGCGCAGATTCACAACAACATTCCTTAAAAAATTCAAACTTCCTACCGGGTGATCTCACGGATGGCTTGCACCGACTTGTCGACGACGATCTGCACACCCAGGCGACCGAGTTCTGCAGCAGAGCGGGCGGGATCACCATACACGCCCTGACTCAGCCGGTCTTTCGGCGCCAGGGCCAGTTTGTCCATGCGCACCAGGGACGGGTCAACCGCCAGCATGAGGGAGGTATCAGCCAGACCCGCGTGCGTGCCGATCTCGGTCTGCGAATAGCCCCGGGCCTTGAGCACTTTCTCAAACGGCGCCTGAGCGGCGGCGTAATAGGCCGTTAGCGCGTGCACGCGGCAACGGGCATCAGCGGCCCACTCCTTGTTGAGCTTGTCAGCCACATGCACCTCGTTTTTCTGGTAACCGCCGTGGTCCCCCAAAAACACCACATGATGAAAGCCATGCTGCTTGAAGCTTTTGGCAGTGGACGCCAGCACACTCTCAAACGCGTCTGCCGAGATGGACAGGGTGCCGGTAAAGCGCATGTGGGCTTCGGGTGGCGTGATACCGCCCTCAGGCACATAGGCCAGCACCGGCGCCACCACCGCGTTGCCCAACTGCTGGGCGATCAACCCCGCCAGGGCTTTGACGCGCACATTGTGCTTGCCCAGCGCCATGTGCGGCCCACTTTGCTCGGTGCCTCCGATGGGAATCAGCACCGTGGTGGCGCCACTGGCCAGTTTGGCATGCAACTCGGTCCAGGTCATGTCTTCGATGAAGAGGTGCCGAGCGGGGTCGGTCGTGGCCATCGCCAGGGCGCAGCCGAACGCGGCCAGTCCGGTCAGACTACGGACGCAGACAAACACTATTTTTTGGAATGGCAGAGACATGTACCGCATTGTGCCCAATGCGCAGGCCTGAGCCGACGATGCCGGGATGCCTCGGCGTCGCAAAGGCCAACCGTTGTGGTGAGTTGCCTGCTTCAGGCCTGATCTAAATGCCCGTCAGCCGCTGATTATTTGGTGCCGCACATTCAATGTCGATTGACTCGTAGTCATCAAATTTTTGTTCAGCATAAAGAGTACCCCACTCGGTGGTGACGGCTGCCATCATTTCCAAGGATGCGTCAGGGTTGTTCTTGAGAATCAGGTCCACGAGTTCATACGGACCCTTTTTAGGACTAACTGTCGTCACGGCGTGCCCCTTCAAAACTTGCTTAAGGACCGCGTCACCCTTTGATGCGGCCTGGCAGGTGGAAAAAATGCAAGCCCAGCGGTTTGGTGTTGGACTTAGAACCAGATTACGGTGGCCGCATCCGAGACGTTAGATTGCATACGGGGGCACCATAAGCCAAATGGAAGTGTCTGCGAGGTCTATCACTTTGGTCGGTGCGGCGGCACACATATATTCACTGCCAAGAAGTCACAGCTTGCCGTCTGGCATGGCATCATCCAGTAGCCAAGAGGCGTTATTGAGTCAACTGCCGCTTGCAACACGCTAGCGCGGCGGCAAACGGCAAAAGCCGGGGTGGGTATGATTCGCCCCCTTACGCGCTACCCACATGCCCCATCCTGCGTCCCCCGGTCTGAACCTCGCCCAGCAAGAAGCGGTGAACTACCTGCACGGCCCGTGCCTGGTGCTGGCGGGTGCCGGTTCGGGCAAAACCCGGGTGATCACGCACAAGATTGGCCGGCTGATCCAGTCTGGCGTGCCTGCCAAGCGGATTTTTGCCATCACCTTCACCAACAAGGCCGCCGCGGAAATGCGCGAGCGCGCCCGAGCCCTGATCGGCAAAGCCGCCAGGGACGCGGTGATCTGTACTTTTCACGCGCTTGGCGTGCGCCTGCTGCGCGAAGACGGTGCGGCGCTGGGCCTGAAACCCAACTTCAGCATTCTGGACAGTGACGACGTCACCAGCATTCTGAAAGACGCGGGCGGCAGCGTCGATGCAGCCACCGCGCGCAGTTGGCAATGGACCATCAGCCTGTGGAAAAACCAGGGCCTCAACTCCGCCAGCGCCCTGGCCGCTGCTGCCACCGACAACGAGCGCATCATTGCCCGGGTGATGGCGCACTATGAAGAACGCCTCACCGCTTTTCAGGCCGTGGACTTTGACGACCTGATTGGTCTGCCGCTCAAATTACTACAAAATCATGAGCGGGTGAGGCATAAGTGGCAAGGGCTAGCGGGTCATTTGCTTGTGGATGAATACCAGGACACCAATGCCACGCAATACGAGTTACTGAAACTGCTGGTCGGTGGCAACGGCCCCCTTCAGGCGCGTTTTACCGCCGTGGGCGATGACGACCAGAGCATTTACGGCTGGCGCGGTGCCACGCTGGACAACCTGAAAAAGCTGCCCATCGACTTCCCCAACCTGAAAGTGATCAAGTTGGAGCAGAACTACCGGTCGACTTCCGCCATCCTTCGCGCCGCCAACAACGTGATCGGCCCCAACCCCAAGCTGTTCCCAAAAAACCTGTGGAGCGACCTGGGCGAAGGTGAGCCGGTGCGGGTGGTGGATGCCGACACCGAAGAACACGAAGCCGAACGCGCGGTGGCCCGCATCCAGAGCCTGCGAATCAACGGCCTGCCGCACGCCGGGCCGCAGTTCAAGGAGTTCAGGGACTTTGCGGTGCTGTACCGCGCCAACCACCAGGCCAAACCGTTTGAGAAAGCGCTGCGCCGCGCGCAGATTCCGTACAAGGTGTCCGGTGGCACCAGCTTTTTTGACCGCGCCGAGGTGAAAGACCTGTGCGCCTGGTTCCGGCTGTGGATTAACAACAACGACGACCCGGCCTTTTTGCGCGCGGTGACCACGCCCAAACGCGGCATTGGCCACCAGACGCTGGCGCACCTGGGCGACTTTTCCAGCAAGTACAAAGTCAGCATGTTTGGCGCGCTGTTTTCCAGCAGCCTGGGCTCGGTGATTTCCGGCAAAGCGCTGGGCAGCCTGCACGAGTTTGGCCGCGAGGTGAATGACCTGGAGTTTCGCGCGCGCCACACGCTGGGGGCCGAGGCTGCCAAAGCCTTTCTGCTGGACTGGCTCAAAGACATCGGCTACGAGAAATATCTGTACGACGGCGAAGACAGCGAACAGGTGGCCGCGGCGCGCTGGGGCAATGTGATGGACTTCATCGACTGGATGAGCGGGCGCTGCGGCGGGCAAATTGAAGACGCCACCGGGGTGAATGCCGCTGGCGAGATCAAGTCGCTGCTGGAAGTGGCGCAAACCGTGTCACTGATCTCGACGATTTCCCAGCAGGAAAAAGACCAAAACGTGGTCACGCTGTCCACCTTGCACGCCTCCAAAGGGTTGGAGTGGCCGCATGTGATGCTGGTGGGCGTGACCGAAGGCATGTTGCCGTTCAAGCTGCGCGACAACCCAGAGGCGGAGTCGGCGGGCCCAGCCTCTGCCGCGCAAAAAGCACTGGCCCAGGAAGCCGCCAGCGAAACGCTCACCAGCCATTTGCAGGAAGAACGCCGCCTGATGTACGTGGGCATCACCCGTGCCCAGCGCAGTCTGGCGGTGAGTTGGACCCGCAAGCGCAAAAAAGGCCGCGAGATGGTGGCAGCGCAGCCCAGCCGTTTTATTGCCGAAATGGGGCTGGACCAGACCACCACCAAAGAAGACCCGCGCGCCAAGCTCAAGGCGCTGCGCGCCGAATTTGCACTGAGGGCCGCTGACGGCGCGGCGGCGCGGGCGCTGGCGCGTTAATTGCTTCATAAACGGGTGCGTTGACTGGTACGTTACTCAGCGCACAGAGGGGCCATCCCGCTCCCTTTATAGTGTGTCGTCCCGAGCGCCCGGTGCACCAGGGGCACACCTTTCACCCGAGAACCCCATGAACGACAACCCACGCGACCTCATCAACCCACCAACGTCCGCACCTGCTTTGCTGGCGGGTCAGACCACTGGCCTGCAAATGCGCGTTGGTTTCGAGATGGCATACGACTGCCCCGCGCCGACGCCGATGATCCTGGCGCTGAACATTCACCATTCCCGCGCGCCAGATCTGGTGCGCCCTGACCTGCTTTTCACCAACCCAGCCGTACCGGTGACCGCCTACCATGACCTGTTTGGCAACTGGTGCAGCCGCATCGTGGCGCCGCAAGGGCGCTTTGTGCTGCACACCGATGCACTCATCAACGACAGCGGCCTGCCTGACGTCGTCGCACCGTGGGCGATGCAGGTCCCGGTGGAGTTGCTGCCCGAATCGACGCTGGTTTTCCTGCTGGGCAGCCGGTATTGCGAGACCGATCAATTGTCTGAAATTGCCTGGCAGCTGTTTGGCCACGGCCCCACCGGCTGGGCGCGGGTGCAAGCGATTTGTGACTTTGTGCACCAGCACATCGAGTTTGGCTACCGCCACGCCCGCCGCACCCGCACCGCTTGGGAGGCTTACAACGAGGGTCAGGGCGTGTGCCGCGACTACGCCCACTTGGCGATCACTTTTTGTCGCTGCATGAACATACCGGCGCGCTACTGCACCGGTTACCTGGGTGACATCCGGATTCCGGCCGTGCCCAGCCCAATGGATTTTGCCGGCTGGTTCGAAGCCTACCTGGGCGACCGCTGGTACACCTTTGACGCGCGCAACAACACACCGCGCATTGGCCGGGTGCTGATGGCGCGCGGACGCGACGCCTGCGATGTGGCGCTGGCCAGCACCTTCGGGGTCAACACCTTGACAAAATTCACTGTCTGGGCCGACGAAGTCGCACCCGCGTGAGCTCTGTGCGCCGTCGTACAGATGGCAAGCGGCTGCCGGGCGGTCACGACCAAGTAATGGTCGCGCCGCAAACGCCTTTGAGCTGGGTGATGGGACTCACGAGCAGGGCTGACGCACAGCGCTGATATTCCCCACAAGGCAAAATGGCGTGCCTATCCCTTCACACCAGCGACTCAAACGGCGCCGGATCAACCGCAACGCTGCCCGCCATGAAACCCTTATTTGCTCCATTATTTATAGTTTTAAGTTCAGCATCCACATGGGCTATAGCCCAAAATGCCATAACACCCCAAGCACCTGGCTGGCAACAATGCAGCGCCCTGAGCGGCGACAACGCAGCGCGCCTGCTCTGCTTTGATCAATGGGCCACGAAGCAAACCAGCGCGCCAGCCCTTGTGCTTGCACCTGAACCACCCCCGCAGCCCGCCACGGCACCGGTAGTCATCACCATGGTGGCGCCAGTCACACATGACTGTAAAGACGCGCAATTCTCGGAACTGTCACGCTTTTGGGAACTGGAAGCCGGCAGCAACTGCGGCACCTTTGGCATTCGTGGCTATAAGCCGATCAGCCTGTCGGTCATCGGCTCGAACAGTGTCAACACCCAACCCGACTCCGTGCTGCCCGACCACCGGGCCACCAGCGCCCTGGCTTTCCGCACCACCGAGACACGTATCCAGCTCTCGGTGCGCACCAAAATCGCCGAGGGCATGCTGACACAGAACCAGCTACTCAAGCGCGACTCGCTGTGGTTTGGCTACACCCAGCAGTCCAACTGGCAAATTTTCAGTGGCGACCTGTCGCGCCCCTTTCGCACCACCGACCACGAGCCTGAGCTGATCTACATCTACCCGACTGACCTGGATTTACCCGGCAACTGGCGGCTGCGCTATACCGGGCTGTCGCTCAACCACAATTCCAACGGCCAGCCGCTGCCGCTGTCACGCAGCTGGAATCGCGCCATACTGATGGCAGGGCTGGAAAACGGCTCCCGGTTTCAGCTCACGGGCAAGCTCTGGTACCGCCTGCCCGAAAACAGCGGCACCGACGACAACCCCGACATCAGCGACCTGGTCGGCCGCGGCGAGCTCACAGGCCTGTGGAACCCCGACTTGAAAAACACCTTTGGGCTGACCGTGCGCCACTCGCTGCGCACCCATGCCAACGGCTCGGTCAAGCTGGAGTGGCTGCGCAAACTCAACAGCACCGACGGCAGCGGCAAACCTGGTGGCCTGCAGTTGCACACCCAGCTGTTCTCAGGCTACGGTGATTCGCTGATCGACTACAACCGCCGGCGCACCGTGCTCAGTGTGGGCTTGAGTCTGGTCGACTGGTAGCTATTTAATTTGTAGCTTCTAGCGCATATCACACAAGGGCTAGAGGCATATTTGATGCATAAACGCGTTGACATATCCCCGGCTTGATAAGGCCAATTCAGTTCATCAGCGCTTGCGTTCATAATCCTTTTTTGCCCCTGCACTGCCATGCCAAAACCACCCACTTATCAATTCCACGTTCAGGTCAAGCCCCGCTACCAGCCAGAGCGCTCTGATCCTGAGCAGGCGATCTATTTTTTTACCTACACCATCACCGTGCGCAACACCGGCACGGTGGCTGCGCAGCTGATCTCGCGCACCTGGAACGTCAACGACGCCGATGGCAACCGCGAAAAGGTCAAGGGCCTGGGCGTGGTCGGGCGCCAGCCCCTGTTGCAGCCGGGCGAAGCGTTTGAATACACCAGCGGTACCCGCTTGCAAACCCCCACCGGCACCATGCACGGCAGTTTTTTCTGCGTCGCCGAAGACGGCGAAAAGTTCGATGTGGATGTGCCCATGTTTGTGCTGGACGCCCTGAGCGCCAGAGCGGGCCCACGTGCCTGACCCTGCGCCTGTATGACGCCGCTGTCCACCGACCTGTCAGAACTGCTGACCCAGCTTGACCCCGACGCTAGCGGGGTGCAACGTCATTTGTGGCTGATCAAGCTGGCAGACTGGCTGCGCGGCGATGCGCGCTCGGTCGGTGCAACGCACGCCCGCTTGAGCCTGCTGCTCGACGCGCTGCAGCAGCGCCCCTCGGAGCGGGCACGCTTTCAGCTTTGGTGGCAGCGCCTGATCGACACAGTCGATGCCACCGCGCTGTTGGCCGACCACGGATTTGCCGCACGCAGCGCCTTCATGAGCGAGCTGATCACGCGCATGCGCCTGAAGCTGCTCCCCGGCACGCCTGAGACCGCTGACGCCTCAACGCTGTTTACTTTGGTGCTGAACCACCCGTTTGACGCGCAATGGTTGGGCAAACTGGACGCCCCCCTGCTGGCACGCCTGGCCGACCTGCTGCGCACCGAAAGCCTCAGGCTGCCCGAACAACAAGCAACAGCGCACCCAGCGCCCAGCACTTGGCAGGCAGAGCTGATGGAAGCCGTCAACTTCTGCGCCAGCCAGATCCGCGCCACCGGGTTTTCATCCGAGTTGCGCCTGCGCATGAGCGCACCCGCGCGCCAGGCGAGGCAGTTTCATGCCCTGACCTCTGACCTGGAAACGCTCATCGGCGCCTGGCGTGAGAACCCCCAGCAACCCACGCCGCACTGCAAGCAAGCGCTGCAGGACTATCAGAAACAGTTGGAAAAATGCCGCCAGGCGGCCGCATCGGTGTACACCCATCTGGAGGCGCACGGCATCTCGGTCAATCTGGTGTTCCAGTTGCGCCAGTTGCGCGAGCGGCTGCTGCGCGTGCGCGCTCTGCTGGACTGCCTGTTTTCCGCCGCGCCGCAGCGTGACACCGCGCAGTTGTTGGCGCACCTGGTCACCATCGGGCAAAAACGCCGGAGCCTGCGCGCGCTGATCGCCACCAACTCCTCCATGCTGGCCGCCAAGGTGGCCGAGCGCAGCTCGAAAACCGGCGAGCACTACATCACCCGCACCCGCGCCGAGTACATGCAAATGCTGCGCGATGCCGCAGGCGGCGGTGCGGTGATGTCGATCACCACACTGGTCAAGTTTGTGGTGCTGTCGGCAGGTCTGTCGGCCTTCTGGGGCGGTTTTTTCGCCGGCATGAACTACGCGCTGAGCTTTGTACTGATCCAGCTGCTGCACTGTACAGTGGCCACCAAACAGCCAGCCATGACAGCACCGGCGATGGCGGCCAAGCTCAAAGAACTGGGTTACCCCGGTGCCATCGACGGTTTTGTTGACGAGGTGGCGCACCTGGTGCGCTCACAGGCGGCTGCCATTGTGGGCAACCTGGCGCTGGTCGCCCCTGCGGTGCTGCTGATCAGCACCGTGCTGTGGTTCAGCGTCGGCCGCCCGATGATCGATGCGGCGACGGCCGAGCATGTGCTGAACGAATTGACCTTGCTGGGCCCCACCGCGCTGTTTGCCGCCTTCACCGGCGTGCTGCTGTTTGCGTCGAGCATCATTGCCGGCTGGACCGAAAACTGGTTTGCCCTGCACCGGCTGGCCTCGGCCATGCGCTACAACCCGCGTATCACGGCGGTGCTGGGCAGCGCCCGGGCCGACCGCTGGGCCACCTTCATGCACAACAACATCTCGGGCCTGAGCGCCAATGTGTCGCTGGGGCTGATGCTCGGGCTGGTGCCGGCCTTTGCCGGGTTTTTCGGGCTCGGCCTGGATGTGCGCCACGTCACCCTGTCCACCGGACAGCTGGCCGCTGCCGCGGCCAGCCTGGGGCTCGACATTTTTTACCAAAGCGCCTTCTGGTGGTGCTTGGGCGGCATCGTGGTGACGGGTTTGCTCAACGTGGGGGTGAGTTTTTACATGGCTTTCCAGCTGGCCCTGCGCGCGCACAACGTCACGGCGATACAGCGCGACAACATCTACGCAGCCCTGCGCCAGCGCCTGCGCCGCCGCCCGCGCAGCTTTTTCCTGCCCGAACCCGAGGTAGCTGGCGTAGCCGCTCAGCACCCTGCAGCCGCACCCAACGCCACCACCCACGTTGCCAAAGACGACACCTCCCATGGGTGAGTTTGACCTGATCGCCCGCTACTTCAAGCGCCCGGCCCGCCGTGCGGTGCTCGGCGTGGGTGACGACTGTGCCCTGCTGCAACCGCGGCCCGGCACGCAAATGGCCATCTCCACCGACATGCTGGTGTCAGGCCGACATTTTTTTGCCGACACCGACCCGTTGCGGCTGGGCCACAAATCCCTGGCGGTGAACCTGAGCGACCTGGCCGCCTGTGGCGCGCAACCGGTGGGCTTTACCCTGGCGCTGTCTTTGCCCGGCGTGGACGAGCCCTGGCTGGCAGCCTTTGCGCAAGGCCTGTTGGCGCTGGCAGACGCGCACGACTGCGAGCTGATCGGCGGCGACACCACTGCCGGGCCGCTGAACATTTGCATCACCGTGTTTGGCGAGGTGCCTGTCGTGGATGGCCGCTCGCAGGCGCTGCTGCGCTCCGGTGCGCAGCCGGGTGACGACATCTATGTGAGCGGCACGCTGGGCGATGCCCGGCTGGCGCTGGACGCGTTGCTGGGCAAAATTGTTCTGTCGGATGCGGTGTTGGCCAGCGCCCGCCAGCGGCTGGAGCAACCCACGCCTCGCCTCGCCCTAGGCTTGGCCCTGCGCGGCGTGGCCAGTGCGGCGCTGGATGTGAGCGACGGCCTGCTTGGCGACCTGGGCCACATTCTGCAAAGCTCGGCCGTGGGTGCCACGGTGGATGCTGACGTAGCTACATCATTAATAGCTGCTCGCGCAATATCAACAAGGGCTGGAGACCAATTTTCTATAAATTTATCAGAAGGTGATTGGCGCCGTCTGGCACTCTCCGGTGGCGATGATTACGAGCTGCTGTTCACCGCCCCCGCGCACCGGCGTGACGCGGTGCTGGCCGCCAGCCGCACCAGCCGAACCCCAGTGACCCGCATCGGCCAGATCAACGCCGCACCGGGGCTGCAGCTGATCAATGGCCAGGGCCAGCCGCTGGCCAACACCTACACCTCGTTTGATCACTTTGCCTGAAACGTCGGGTTGAGAAGGCCCCTTACTTCAGCACCCGCCACACCAGCGACAGGCCGGCCGCCCACAAATCCACCGCGCCCTCCGCACGGTCATCGGGCCAGGTCAGGCGGCCCGTCTGGTGGGTTTTGGCTTCGCGCGCAGCCTGCGCGCGGTCGCGCTCCAGCATCACCAGCGCGTCGGCCAGCTGCGGCAATTTGACACCTTCTGACGCCCGCGCGGCGGACTCAAAACCCACCAGCGCCCGCTCCACCGCCTGCGGGTCCAAGAGCGACAGCGCTGATCGGCAATGCGGGCAAGCGTGGTCTTTTCGCAAGTCCACTGGCGCGCCGCAATTGCTGCAGTTGATCACCCCCAGGCGCTGCGCCATATCGTCAATCTCGGAGGTGGTGAGCTGGCGGACAAACCCTTTTTCGATCATGAAAGCGGAAAAGGTGCTGAAGCGGCCATGCCGCTGCGGGCAGCGCTGGGTGATGTAGCGGCCACTTTTCACCACGTCAAAGCCTTGGGTGAGTGTGCGACTGCAGCGTGGGCAAGCCAGCTTTTGCGCCAGCGCCGTCACCCCCTCAAGGCGGTGGGCGTGCAACACCTTGAACAGCGCCACCACTGCGGCGGGTGAGAGCTTCAGATTTTCCATTGGGTCAAACCAGAGTCCCCGGCAGGCAAAACACAGGTCAATCTCGACCTGCCCCCCCGCCACGCTGGGCAGCGAATGCGCCGTCATGACGGTTTTGCAGGAGGGACAGGCGGTCGGGAAGGGCATAGCAGCGGCAGGTGAGGCGTGTGGGCAGGGTGGCCCAGATGTTAAACCGTGGCGCACGCCCTAAGGGCACCTACCCGCACGGCCTCAGCATGCATCAGTTTGAAACCGATAATTGCGCCATGCAAACCGACTCGTCAACCGCCCAGGACGTACCCTACCGAGAGGCCGACGCGCCGCGGGGCCCGGTAGCGCCGAGTGGGCGCTTCATGATGGCGCACCCAGCGCATGTGATGGCGCTGGGTTTTGGCTCGGGGCTGAGCCCCAAAGCGCCCGGCACCGCTGGCACGCTGTGGGCCTGGCTGAGCTTTGCGCTGCTGCAAAACCGCTTGTCAGACACGCAATGGGGCGTGCTGATCGCCGTCAGTGTGCTGCTCGGCTGGTGGGCCTGCACGATCACCGCGCGGCACATGCGGGTGATGGACCCGGGCAGCATCGTCTGGGACGAAATTGCCGCCTTCTGGGGGGTGTTGTGGCTGGCCAGCCCGATGGGGTTTTGGGGCCAGGCGGCGGCGTTTGCGCTGTTCCGGTTTTTTGATGCCGTCAAACCCGGCCCGGTGGCTTGGGCCGACCAGCTCTACCATGGCGTAGACCCCGCCGCCGACCCTGCCGCCTGGCGCAAAGCGGGCTGGGGCATCATGCTGGACGACTTGGTAGCCGCGTTTTGCACGCTGCTGGTGATCGCGCTGTGGCGCGTCTGGTGGTAAGGCGCATGGCTGAAACACTCTTAAATCAAGAGCTGTCTACGCAGGCGCTATGCGGGCTAGTGGCCGATTTCTTATATAAAAAACAATGGATGCTGGCCACCGCCGAAAGCTGCACTGGCGGCATGATTGCTGCGGCCTGCACCGATCTGGCAGGGTCGAGCAACTGGTTTGAGCGCGGTTTTGTCACCTACTCCAACGCCGCCAAAACCGAGCTGTTGGGCGTGGACGCCGGCCTGATTGCGCAGTTTGGCGCGGTCAGCGAGGCGGTGGCACGCGCCATGGCCGCCGGTGCGCTGGCGCACTCACACGCCCAGGTGGCGGTGGCGGTCACTGGCGTGGCGGGTCCTGCCGGGGGCAGCCCGGAAAAACCTGTCGGCACCGTCTGGTTTGGCTGGGCGACACCGGCAGGCTTGACCAGCGAAGTCATCCACTTTGCCGGTGACCGCGCTGCTGTGCGCCACGCCACCGTGCGCCATGCCCTGACCCGGCTGCTGGAGGCCTGAACGCCAGCGCCCACTTTGACCTCCGTTGGTTGACCTGACAACCTGTCATCAAATCAACAGCTCGCCGCATGCCTTGACGTTCCAACTGCTATGCTTTGCATTTTTTCAGGACCATTGAGATGAACACCATGATAGCTTTCGCCTTGGCTGGTCTGCTGATGGCCGCCCCCGTCACCACCACCTGGGCTGCCAGCCCGAACGCTGCACCCGCCAGCGCCAGCGCCGCGCTGACCGGGGAGGTGCTGGAAGTGCAAAACGTCGAGGCTTACACCTACCTGCGCCTGAAAACCAAAGACGGCGAAACCTGGGCCGCCGTGGGCAAGTCTGTCGTCAAGAAGGGCGCGCAGGTCAGCATCGAAAACCCCATGGTGATGGACAATTTTGAGAGCAAGACGCTGAAGAAAACATTCAAAACCATCGTCTTTGGCATGCTGGCTGGCACGCCAGGCAGCGCCTCCAGCAGCACGCTGCCCATGATGTCGATGATGCCTATACCGGCCGCCAAACCGGCTGACCCGAGCCCGATCAAGGTCGCCAAGCCCAGCGGCGCCAATGCGCACACGGTGGCCGAAGTGGTGACGCAGGCCAAGACCCTCAAGGACAAGCCAGTCACGATCAGCGGCAAGGTGGTCAAGTACAACCCTGACATCATGGGCAAAAACTGGATTCACCTGCAGGACGGCAGCGGCAACACCGCCGTCCAATCCAACGACATCCTGGTGACCAGCAGCGCGCCGGCCAAAGTTGGCGATGTGATCACGGTCCAAGGCGTGGTGCGCACCGACAAGGACTTCACCGCTGGCTACAGCTACAAGGTGATGCTGGAAGACGCCACCCTGGTAAAACCTTGATTGCTACATTTAAGTAAGCTATCAGCGCAATGAATACAGGGGCTAGAGCCTGATTTCTTTCCTATTTTTAGAATAGTCCAGGCCTCCTGAAGAATGGATTTTTTGAGCGGCCTTGCCACCGGGCTGGCGCTGATTGTGGCCATCGGCTCGCAAAATGCCTACGTGCTGCGCCAAGGCATCCGGCGCGAGCATGTGTTGCCGATCGTGCTGTTTTGCGCGCTGGCAGACGCGCTGCTGATTGCCGCCGGCATTGGCGGCGCGGGCGTGCTGATTCAGGGCAACGCCACGCTGATGGCCCTGACGCGCTACGGCGGCGCGCTGTTTCTGGCCAGCTACGGCCTGCTGGCAGCGCGGCGCGCCTGGGTGGGTGGCCACATGCAACTGGATGCCAGCCATGGCGCCACACTGGGCCGCGCGTTGGCGGCCTGCTTTGGCTTTACCTTTTTGAACCCGCATGTGTACCTGGACACGGTGGTGCTGCTGGGCGCAGTTGCCAACCAGCATGGCCAGGCCGGGCGCTGGGTGTTTGGCGCCGGTGCTGCTACCGGCAGCGTGCTGTGGTTCTCCGTGTTGGGGTTTGGCGCACGTTATCTGGCACCGCTGTTCCAGAGCACCACCGCATGGCGGGTGCTTGACGCGCTGATTGCGCTGGTGATGGGGTTGCTTGCAGTGATGCTGCTGCGCGGTTGAGCTTGACGGTTCAAGTCGCCTGCACTTGCACCAGACAGTCGTAAAACGTCGGCCCGCCACCCATGTCGGTCAGCGCCTGGCTGGTGAGCTGATTGACGTTGGTGCCGTCCATGCCGAGCTTGCGCCACCACACGCCCAGCCCGTTCACCACACCCACCCTGGCGCGCTGGTTCAGGCTGACTCGGCACCGATAGTCGCCACGGGCGTTGAAGACGCGCACCGTGTCGCCATCGCTGATGCGCCGCGCTGTGGCGTCTTGCGGATGCATCTCCAGCAGCGGTTCGCCCTCGATGTCGCGCAGGCTTTTCACGTTAACAAAGCTGGAGTTCAGAAAGTTGCGCGCCGGTGGCGAAATCATCACCAGCGGGTATGCGCTTGAACTATCGGCGCGCTCATGGTTGGGCACATGAGCGGGCAAACCGTCCAACCCGCGGTCCGCCAGCCGCTGGCTGAAAAACTCGCACTTGCCAGAGGGCGTGGGAAAGCCGCCCTGCGCAAAGGGCGCCTCGGGCGTGGGCAGCGTGGCAAACCCCTGTTCGAGCAAGGCGCTGAAATTCACCGCGTCACCATAGGCCTGACGGCACAACGCCTCATCACTGTCGGCAAAGCAGGTCTCGGTGAACCCCATGCGCCCGGCCAGCTCACGAAAAATCTGCGTGTTGGGCTTGGTCTGACCCAGCGGGGCAATCGCCGGGCGGTTCAGCAGCGCGTCGGTGTGGCCGTAGCTTGAGTGCACGTCCCAGTGCTCCAACTGGGTGGTGGCGGGCAGGATGTAGTCGGCGTAGTCGGCGGTGTCGGTCTGGAAATGCTCCAGCACCACGGTGAACAAATCTTCCCGCGCAAAACCCGCCTCCACCTTGCCCGAATCCGGCGCAATGGCCACCGGGTTGCTGTTGTAAACGATCAGCGCCGCCACCTTCGGGCCAAACTCGGGCGATGCCGGGCGCACCAGGTCGTTGCCAATGGTGGCCATGTTGATGGTGCGCGGTGTGCGCCCGGCCAGCAGGCCGGGTCGTTGCAGCGCCGTTTTTTGCACCGGAAACGTCCCCGAGGAGGACAACAACACCCCACCGGCGCGGTGCCGCCAGGCGCCAATCAGCGCTGGCAGCGACGCAATCAAGCGCACCGCATTGCCGCCGCCATGCACCCGCTGCAGCCCATAGTTCATGCGGATGGCGGCTGGGCCTTGCGCGCCTGCAGGCTGGCTGGTGCTGGCAGCGCAAGCACCATAGTCGCGCGCCAAAGCTTCAATCTGCGCGGCCTCGATGCCGCACACGGCGGCGGCGCGCTCGGGCGGCCACTGCAAGGCGCGTGCGCGCAGCGCCTCCCAGCCCAGCGTGTGGCGCGCCAGGTAGTCGTGGTCAAGCCAATCGTGCTTGATGAGCTGCTGCATGATCGATAGCGCCAAAGCCCCGTCAGTACCGGGCAAGAGAGCAATATGCGCATGGCATTTGTCAGCGGTCTCGGTTTTACGCGGGTCGATGCAGATCAGCTTGGCACCCAGGCGTTTGGCCTGGTTGGCGTAGCGCCAGAAATGCAGGTTGCTGCCAATCGAGTTGCTGCCCCAGATGAGGATGAGTCTGGCCTCGGCAAAAAACTCGACCCGCATGCCCACCTTGGCACCCAGCGTGTGCACCATGCCCTCGCCACCGGCACTGGAGCAGATGGTGCGCGCCAGCAGCGAGGCCCCCAACTTGTGAAAAAACCGCCCGGCCATGCTTTCGCCCTGTACCAGCCCCATGGTGCCGGCGTAGCTGTAGGGCACGATGGCTTGCGCATCACGCTTGGCAATACCTTGCAGGCGCTGGGCAATGTCTGCCAGCGCCGCATCCCAACTCACCGGCTCAAACTGGCTCGAGCCTTTGGGGCCCACGCGCTTCAAGGGCTGCAGAATGCGCTCAGGGTGGTACGTGCGCTCGGTATAACGCGAGACCTTGGTGCACAGCGCGCCGTCGGTGTGCGGGTGGTTCGGATTGCCCTGCACCTTGATAGCCACGCCGTTTTCTACGGTGGTGAGCATGGAACAGGTGTCCGGGCAGTCGTGCGGGCAGGCGCCGATGATCTGAAGCGTTTGCGGGCTGGATTGGGCGTTGCTGTGGGGCATGGTGGGCTGTTTCAGGGCGAAAAGGTGGGAAAGAGCATATCCCGGTTTGAGCATCCACAACAGCCAAACTGCCAACTTGCGGGTCGTGCAGTTGGAGGCATTGGGGCACAGGGAAACCGGTGAAACCGCTTGCTCAGGTGGCACCGGGGCACGGGTGGTGCGTCTGGCTCAGGTGGCACCGGGGCAGGCAGGGCCGGGCGCCTCATGCTGGAGTACCAGAAAAATCGGCACCCCGCCCTGCCAGCCCCAGTGCTACCAACGACTGTGGGGTGCGGAGGTTTGAAAACCAACGGCCAAAGTCAAGTGGCGACTGTGGACACGGAAGTAACAGTGACGGTAGGCGCAACCATCACGCTGGCTGTGGCTGTGGCTGCGACCGCAACTCAAATACAACACCGAACTTGAAGTGCCAAGCCTTCGGCTTCCTGCCCCCCACTTCGCGCACCCAAGTCGCTGGTCAAGCTGGGGTGGGTATGGCTGGGGGCCGATTTTTCTGGTAAGCCCAGCATGAGGCCCCCAGCCATACCCACCCCGGCGCACCCACAACCCACAACCCACAAACGATGCACAAAAACACCAACACCAGCAACAACCTAAAGCCACAACAGCACCACCCACAAAAAGGATTCCCAGCCCAGCACCATAATGCCTTTCCAGCTACTCGGCCCCACGCAACCTGCCCCACCCGCCATGAAACTCATCGACGCCATCGCCCAGAACAGCCCAGAAATCGCCACCCTGCGCCGCGACATTCACGCCCACCCAGAGCTGTGCTTCAAAGAGGTCCGCACCGCTGACGTGGTGGCGCAAAAGCTCACCGAATGGGGCATCTCGATCCATCGCGGTCTAGGCACCACCGGCGTGGTCGGCATCGTTCATGGGCGTGACGGCGGTGCCAATGGCCGCGCTTTGGGCCTGCGCGCCGACATGGACGCGCTGCCCATGCAGGAGGCCAACACCTTTTCCCACGCCAGCCTTGAGCCCGGCAAGATGCACGCCTGTGGCCACGACGGTCACACCGCCATGCTGCTGGCCGCCGGGCAATATCTGAGCACTAACCGCGACTTTGACGGTACGGTTTACCTGATCTTCCAGCCCGCCGAAGAAGGCGGCGGCGGCGCGCGCGAGATGATCAAAGACGGCCTGTTTGAACAGTTTCCCATGCAAGCCGTGTTTGGCCTGCACAACTGGCCGGGCTCCGATGTCGGTTTTTTTGCCGCCAGCGCGGGATCGGTGATGGCGTCGAGCAACGAATTCAAGATCATCATTCAAGGCAAAGGCGGCCACGCCGCCATGCCGCATAACGCGCTGGACCCGGTGCCAGTGGCCTGCCAACTGGTGCAGGGGTTTCAGAGCATCATCAGCCGCAATATCAAACCGATCGACGCTGGGGTGATCTCGGTCACCATGATCCACGCGGGCGAAGCTACCAACGTCATCCCTAATACAGTGGAGCTGCAAGGCACGGTGCGCACCTTTTCGCTGGAGGTACTGGATGCCATTGGACAGCGCATGCAGGACATGACGACACAGCTCTGCGCGGCGTTTGGCCTGAGTGCCGAGTTTGAATTCCGGCGCAATTACCCGCCAACCATCAACAGCGCCGCTGAGGCCGAGTTTTGTCGCCAGGTGATGGCCGACATTGTGGGCGCCGATAAGGTCCAGGTGCAGGAACCGACCATGGGCGCGGAAGACTTTTCTTTCATGCTGCTGCAAAAGCCGGGGTGCTATGCGTTCATCGCCAACGGTGACGGCGACCACCGCGAAATGGGCCACGGCGGCGGGCCGTGCATGCTGCACAACGCCAGTTACGACTTCAACGACGCGCTGCTGCCGCTGGGGGCCACTTACTGGGTGCGGCTGGCGCAAAAGTGGTTGCGGCAACCCTTATCAAAACCGTAGCGCGATATGTAGTCTGAACAAGGGCTACAGGCATTTTTTATGCAAATGATCGCTTTGTCTGTTGTTATTACCGTCACCGCTTACTAAGGCCGATGACATTCGCGCAAAATTTGCCGCCAAATTCATTCCTTGAATTTTGTCTTCAACCACTTAAGCAGTTCGCGCTGATCGGCAGCGGTGGCGCGTCGGACTTGCACCAGGAGTTTGTTCAGGTCGGGGCGTTGCAGGGTGACGTTCGCGGCACCTTCATTGCAGACCGAACAGATGGCTTTCAGATTGTTGGCGTCGTCAGAACCACCCAAGCTCTTGTCTAGGACATGGCCGATGTGCAAGCGGGTTTTTCTGGTTGGGTCATAGGGATGTGCTTCGCCTGCGACGGCACCACACATCTGACAGGTAAACCCGTTGCGATCCAACACGAAGGCGCGGGTTTCTTTGGAAACGCCTCTGGCAAAAGCGGGTTGGGGCTTGGCAGTCTCAAGCAAGTATTCGCCGGGTTTCAAATCAGCCCTATCGTTGTGGGTCAGGATGAGATAACCCTCTTCTGAGCGTAACTCGCGAATGCGCCGCGCCCATTCACTGATGTTGCCTGCGACCAATCGGAGTTCATCTGATCCCAACACAAGACCCAGATGCGCAAGAAAGTAGGCCCTCAACTTGGCGCGTGCACCTCTGGCTATGGCGTGTTGTTTAACCTTAGGAATGGCCATTACGCCGCCCTTTTAAACAGTCGGGTTGCCGCAGCTTTTTCAATGGCCAGCGCAATTTCGGCACTGACCGCATGTGCAACGGGTGGTGGGAAGGCATTGCCAACTTGCCGATAGACAGGGGTTTTCTTTCCTGCAAACTGCCAGCCATCAGGAAAACCCTGAACACGTGCACACATGCGCGTGGTCAGACGTGGCATGCCAGTAAAGTCCTCGTCGGGCGCTTCATCAGCCAAGCCCCTTCCGTCCACGCCAAGCGTCAACCAGGCCTGCCGTGAGCGCGTCGGCCCAAGGTCTGGTCCGCCATGCTTTTTGCTGCCGCCCACTAAGGTGGGCGCGATACCGTTGGCTTTCATGCGCCAAGCCTCAGCACCTCTCCAGCCCTTGGCTTTCATCAAGTCGTCAAGAAGGTTCCCCACCGTCGGTGGCAGTTGCAGACTTGGAACTGGCCAATGAAAATGTTCAGCAACTTCATGGCGAAGGGCCACGCAAACGACACGCGGGCGAAGTTGGCTGACGCCGAAGTCAGCTGCATTGAAGAGATGCCAGTCGACCCAGTAGCCCATGGCTGTCAGCTGCGTCGCAATGTGCTGCCGATAATCTGCAAAGGCTGCGTCCAGCAAACCTCTGACGTTTTCCAGCATGACCGCTTGCGGGCGTGTCTCGCTGACGATGCGAATCGCCTGGGGGAACATGTCACGGGCGTCGCTTGCACCCAGTTGTTTGCCCGCTTTTGAAAACGGGGGGCAAGGCACGCCACCCGCTACCAAATCCACACCGCGAAGAGAAGTCGCGTCAAATTGCGACAAATCGCCCTCAATCACGTTCCAATGCGGACGATTTTGCCGCAGCGTGTTGCAGGCAGCCGCATCAATCTCGACCAAAGCTTCGTGCTCAAAACCAGAGCGTTCCAGTCCTAGGGCCTGTCCACCAGCACCAGCGCAGAGTTCAAGAGAATTCATGTTTGACATCATTAACTGTATTTATTTACAGTTAGATTATCGGCTTATTTACACAAACCGGCGGGCTGCCATTTCCAGCAAGCCGTCAAACAGCAGGTTGTCCAACAGCTCAAACTGGCTGGCCATGCTAGGGGCCATCTTCCAGCCGGCGCCACCGGTCATCACGCAACAGGGCTCGGCACCGCAGCGCTGGCGCAGATGCGCCACCATGCGCTCCACTGCCCCGGCGATGGCAAAGGTGCCGCCGCTGGTGAGCGCATCGCTGGTGTTGGTGGGGAATTCGACAACATTGCCGGTAGGCACATGCAGCCCGGCGGTGCCAGACTCCAGGGCACGCAACATGATGCCGTGGCCCGGCAGGATCAGCCCGCCCAGAAAGCGGCCGCTGGCGTCAATGGCATCCACCGTGACGGCGGTACCCACCATCACCACCACCAACGGGCGGGCCGGACCTCGTGCCAGACAGCGGTGCCAGGCGCCGATCATCGCCACCCAGCGGTCAGCGCCCAAGCGCGCCGGATAGTCATAGCCATTGGTCACGCCCGCCTCCTGGCTGCTAGCCACCACCCATTGCGGGGACACGTCCCACAGTTCCATCTGCTCTTCAACCCGGCGGCGCACCGCATCACCGGCCACCACGCAGCCCAGCACATGTCGCGGCGGGGCAATGCTGGCCCAGCCGCCTTCGGCCAGTTTTTCGATGTGCTCCAAAAACTCAACGCCCTGCGCCAGCATCACTGCGTCACGTTTCGCCGAGGCGTACAGCGACCACTTGAGCCGGGTGTTACCAATGTCGATCGCCAAAAAAGTCATGGCGCGGATTATCGGCACAAAACGGGGGCCAAAAGCGTCCCCACTTAACCCTGGCGCCAGGGCAGCCCGTTGAAGCGCCAGCCGCCACGGCGGTTGCGCTGGGCATGTTCGTCGGGGTCGCCCTCAAAACCTTCCAGAATGTTGTAGGCCTGCAAGCCCAGCTCGGTTGCACGCTTGGCCGCCGCCACTGAGCGCACCCCGCTGCGGCACAACAGCAGCACTTTTTTGCCAGCGGGCACAGCAGCTTGCAGCTGCACATCAAAATCGGCGTTCATGTCCATGCCAGGCCACTGCTTCCAGGCCACCGGCACGGCGCCGGGCACAAAGCCCACCCAAGCGCGCTCGGCGTCGGTGCGCACATCCACCAGCACGGCATCACCGGCCTCGAACCACTGGTTAGCCAGGGTGGCAGACACATCGCCCGCATACCCCTCTGCCTGGCGCTGCACCAATTCATGCGCTACGGGCGCATCGTGCCGCAGGCCCGATTGCAGGTTGGCAGGCACCGCTTCCTGGATGCGCTTGGGCGGAGGCAGGTTCAAAGCGTCCATGATGGCGGTGAACTCGGCCTGGGTTTTGCCCGCTACACGGGCGTTGGTGGCTTTTTCCTGGCCAATACTGGACTGGGTGCGCCCCTGGTAATCGTGCCCTGGCCAGACGGTGGTGGCATCGGGCAGGTTGAACAGCACCTCGGTCAGGCTGTGGTACATCTGCGCCGCGCTGCCCGATTGAAAGTCGGTGCGGCCGCAACCATTGATCAACAGCGTGTCGCCGGTAAACACATGGTCGCGCCAGACAAAACACATGCTGCCCGCGGTGTGACCGGGGGTGTGTAGCGCACGGATTTGTTCGGCACCAAATTTCAGCACATCACCATCGGCCAGCTGCACCGACGCGGTGGTGATGCCGCAGCCCGCAGGCGCCGTGGTTTTGGCACCCGCCAGCTCGGCTAGCTGGCCCGCGCTGGTGATGTGGTCGGCATGGGCGTGGGTTTCCAGTGCCCAGACCAGTTTCAGGCCGTATTCACGCAGCACCTCCAGGTCGCGCTGCACCTGGTCGTCCACCGGGTCGATGATGACCGCCTGGCGGCTGTCGGGATCAAATAGCACATAGGTGTAGGTGCTGGAAGCGGTGTCAAAGAGTTGGATGGGTTTCATGGCTGGGACAGAAGTTCATTAACGACCACAATGTAGCGTGAAAGTCTGACAGTCGGCACACATCGCTCACATGGCTAACGTTTCCGCACAGGACAACGCAAGCGCGCTGTGGCACATTCGGCCTTTCACGGTAACATCGCGCCTCGTTGACGTTTACGTTAACGTCAATCCAAAGAATAACCGACTGGAGACCCGCTACATGACCGATCTGTCCGCCGATTTCAAGGCCCTGGCCAACTACCGCCCCACCCACAAGGTGCGTTTTGTCACCGCGGCCAGCCTGTTTGACGGGCACGATGCGGCCATCAACATCATGCGCCGCATCCTGCAAAGCATGGGTACCGAGGTGATCCACCTAGGCCACAACCGCAGTGTGGAGGAGGTGGTGACCGCCGCGCTGCAGGAAGACGTGCAGGGCATTGCCATCAGCTCTTACCAGGGCGGGCATGTGGAGTATTTCAAATACATGGTTGACCTGCTGCGTGCACGCGGTGGCGAACACATCAAAGTCTTTGGCGGCGGCGGCGGTGTGATCGTGCCCAGTGAAATCGCCGAGCTGCATGCCTATGGCGTACAACGCATCTTCAGCCCCGAAGACGGCCAGCGCATGGGCCTGGCCGGCATGATTGGCGAGATGGTGATGCGCTGCGACAAGGACATCAGCACTTATGCCCCCACCACCATCGACGCCATTCAGGGCCACACCGACCAAAGTTGGCGCGCACTGGCGCAGCTCATCACCGCGCTGGAAAACGAACAAGCCTCGGGCGTTGGCAAGGGCGAGTTTTCAGAGTCTTTTAAGGCTCTAACCCAGGAAATACAAGCGCTGGCAGCTACAAAAAAGAGTCCTGTTCT
>Ga0105047_10004654_pt1 | contig 23812 bp, 24 predicted proteins | sample MAT04_FD_78384 | JGI IMG/M metagenome (GOLD analysis project Ga0105047, IMG submission 78384) | Freshwater microbial communities from Lake Fryxell liftoff mats and glacier meltwater in Antarctica - MAT-04 (megahit assembly) | ecosystem: Environmental > Aquatic > Freshwater > Ice > Liftoff... | reverse complement strand
TTTGAGAAAAAACATGGATAAGGAAAGAGCAAGATTCGTTCTACGCAGTTTCCGCCCCGACGGGGCGGACGCGGAGGATGTGGATTTCGCGGAGGCATTGCAGCTTGCGACGAAGGATCGCGAACTGGGCGAGTGGCTGATGCGGGAAAGGGCTTTCGACGCGGAGTTCGCCGAGGCTCTGGCACGCGTGGATCTTCCGGAAGGGCTGCGTGAAAGCGTCTTGCTTGCGATGGTTCAGAACGGAGGGGATTTTCCGAAAGTCGATCTGAAAGAGGAGCGGAAAATGATGACCGCCTTCGCTGGGATCGAGATTCCGGACGGCCTGCGGGAAAGGATCATCGAGGCAATGGAGCAGACCGCGAAAACGACCGTGACCGATGTGGTGTGGTGGAAATTCGGAGTGCCACTTGCTGCCGCGGCAGGCGTAGCCCTGGCTTTTGTTTTCCTGAAAAATGAGAACGGAACCCAGGTCGCGAAGGCCGACAGCAGGGTTCCGATCAAAGCCGTCCAAGCCAGTTTCGTCAGGACTTTTGAATCACCCTTGTTCAGTCTGGATAAGCTGGATGGGGGGACTCACCACCTCATTTCCTATCTGAAGGAGAAGGGACTGCCATGCGGGGATGGTTTGATTCCCCCAGGCTTGGAAGGAGTCAAGGGACTCGGTTGCCGCGAACTGGAAATCGATGGAAAGAAGGGTTCGCTGATCTGCTTCGATGAGAAAAACGGTACCGTGCATCTGATCATTTTCCGTAGGGAGGATGTGACAGGCGAGTTGCCTGGAATCGCGAATCCTGTGATCGAGCAATCGGGAGACTGGGCGAAGGCGCGCTGGGAGAAAGGACCGTATGTGTTCGTCCTTATGGGGATGCGCGATAACGCGGGGATGGCGGCTTTGTTCTGATCCTTACGCCAGGATGTCGTCCATGGCGTCGATGAGTTCCTGCATCGTCGCTTCGGTCTCGTTGCCCATGTTGGAAATTCGGAAGGTCGTGCCTTTGATTTTTCCGTAGCCGCCGTTGATCAGGAAATTGTATTTGGATTTCAGATTTTTGATAAAGGAGGCTTGGTCGAATCCCTCGGGCGTGGCGAAACAATTGAGCGCGAAAGACCGGCGACCTTCCGGCGCGAAATTCTCGAAGCCGTGCTTCGCAGCCCATTCGCGTATCATCGAGTTGGTCTTGGCGTGGCGTGCCTTGCGGGCGGCGAAGCCTTCCTTGGCGATTTCACCAAGCATGAACTGGAGTCCGAAGAGCAGGGAGATGCAGGGAGTCGTCGGGGTGTTGTTGACCGCGTCGTTTTTGGCGAACTCGAGGAAATCGAAATAATAACCACGGTTCGGGACGGTCTTCGCACGCTCCATGGCCGCTTCCGAAACAGCGAACAGCGCCAGTCCAGGAGGCAGGGCGAGAGCTTTCTGAACCCCCGCGAGGCAGACATCGATTCCGTTCCCATCCATATCGATATCGACGGTGGAGAGAGAGGAAACGGTATCCACGATGAGCATCGTATCCGGGAAGGATTTCACGACTTTGGAAATACCTTCGAGATCGTTGAGAACTCCTGTTGACGTTTCCGAGTGAATGAAAGTAACGGTGTCGAAACCGCCTTCGGAAAGTTTCGCACGGACGGTTTCGGGATCAATGGCTTCGCCCCATTCGACCTGCACGGCTTCGGCCTCGAGGCCGCATTTTTTCGCGACATCGAGCCATTTGTCAGAGAAAGCGCCGCAGCAAAGGCAGAGGACTTTTTTCCGTCCGAGATTGCGAAGCGCTCCCTCCATCACGCCCCATGCTGAGGAGGTGGATAGGAAAACCGGGCGCGCTGTTCCGAAGATTTCCTTCAGCCCCGGCTGGAGGGATGCGTAGAGCTGTTCGAAATCGGAACCGCGGTGGCCGATCATCGTGTGGGACATCGCTGCGAAGGTTTCAGGAGAAACATCGACAGGACCTGGGTTGAAAAGTTTTGGAGTCATTTTCTGAGATAGTGGATTGTGGATAGTGGATCGGCGATTTCAGATGAGCTTGTAGGATCTCAGGAGTGCCCGGAGGGTGAGGAGGCTGTCTTCGGCGAGTGGTGCGAGGGGAAGCCGTAGTTCCTCAGTGCAATGACCCAACTGTGCGGCGGCGGTTTTGACCGGCACGGGATTCACATCCAGGGACATGAGGCCGCGCATCAGAGGATAGAATTCCTTCTGGATAGCCAGCGCCTCGGCGAACTCATTGGCGAGGCAGTGGTTGACCAGTCTCACCATGACTTCCGGGATGATGTTTCCGGCGACGGAGACAAGCCCGTTGGCTCCGCAGGCGATGAAGGGGAGCGTGAGCGGATCGTCGCCGCAGAGGATCCCGAAGTCATCCGGCAGGACTTGCACGAGCTGGTTGATGCGATCCACGGAACCGCCCGCTTCCTTGATCGCGACGATGTTCCGGCAGTCGCCAGCCAGACGGGCGGCAGTCTCCGGGGCGATCTCGATGGAGGACCGGCCGGGGACGCTGTAAAGCATGATGGGCAGGCTGGTGCTGTCCGCGATGGCTTTGAAATGGAGGTAGAGACCCTCCTGGGAAGGCTTGTTGTAGTAGGGGCAGACTTGCAGGGAACCTGTCGCGCCAAGCTTCTCCGCCGCCTGCGTCAGCTCGATGGCCTCGGCGGTGGCGTTAGCTCCCGTGCCGGCGATAACCTGGCAGCGGCTTTCCGCGAATTCCACGGCAAGACGGATGACCTCGATGTGTTCCTCCGTGTTGAGGGTCGGGGATTCTCCGGTGGTGCCGACCGGAACGATACCTGTCATCCCCGCCGCGATCTGACGTTCGATCAGGCTTTGGAAAGCTGGCGTGTCGATTTCCCCGTCCCGGAAAGGGGTGATGAGGGCGGTGTGGGTGCCGGAAAAGTTCATGGCGGGGAGTCTGAGGAAAGTTGCGGGAATGTAAATAGCGGAGACTCGCGCCGACTGAAGTCAGCGCTCCAATACGGCATCCAGAACTTCCAGGACGCGTTGGTTTTCCGCCTGGGTGCCGATCGAGATTCGCACCCAGTCGGGGAGCTTGTAGCCGGACATGGCGCGGATGATGACGCCTTGCTTGAGCATTTCCTTGAAAACGCGGTCGCCCTGCCCCACTGCCACGAGGATGAAATTCGCGACCGAGGGCACGTATTTCAAACCGCGCTCCGCAAAGGCTTTTTCGTAAAACGCGAGTCCTTCGCGGTTGATCGCGCGGGTCTTCTCGATGTGGTCCGTGTCGTCCAGCGCGGCCAGGGCGGCGGCTTGGGCGAGCGCGTTGGTATTGAAAGGCTGGCGGGCTTTCTGAAGCAGGTCCGCGATTGGCTTGGGCGCGATCCCGTATCCGATCCGAAGCGCGGCGAGTCCGTGGATCTTCGAGCAGGTGCGGAGGACGATCACGTTTTTCCCGGAGCGGACATGTTTGAGCACATCCGGCGGGGTATCCAGAAACTCGAAATACGCCTCGTCGAAAACGGCGATGACGTGGGGAGGGAGTTTCTCGACGAAACGGTCGATGGCCTCCTGCGTGACCTGCGTGCCAGTGGGATTGTTCGGGTTCGCGATGAAAACCAGCCGTGTGTTTTCCGTGATCGCCGCAGCCATCGCATCAAGATCGTGGATGAAATCCGGATCATCGACTTCCACATAATTCGCGCCGAAGAGCGTCGCCATCAGCTTGTAAACGATGAATGCGTGTTTCGCGGCGATGAGCTCCGCATCACGGTTCAGGAAGGTGTGGCAGAGCAGTTCGATGATCTCGTTCGACCCGTTTCCAAGCACGATGTTTCCGATCTCAAAATCCAGCTTCCCCGCAATGGCCGTGCGGAGCTTGAAGCCACCGCCGTCCGGATAAATATGCGCCTGCTCGATGGCCTCCCGCATCGCCTGCTTCGCAAGCGGCGAGGGCCCGAGCGGGTTCTCGTTCGAAGCGACCTTCACAATGGAACCCGGATCCAGCCCCAGCTCACGGGCGGTTTCCTCGATGGGTTTTCCGGGTTCGTAAGCGACAAGGTCACAGACGAAGGAGTTGGCGAAATCGTTGATCGGCATGGCGGGAAGGTGGGCAAAAGCTGAGATGCTGAAAAGCTGAAAACTGAAATGTTCCATGGGAGATGGCACGGCACGCTCATCGTATGACGAGTGCGAGCCATGGGAGAACCAACGCCATGCCTGCGGCCACGAGCAAGCCGGGAATTAGGAAATCCCGCGAAGAAAGCCGCTCGGTGCTGTGTGCGAGGGCATTCGGTGGGGTGGAAATAGGCAGGGCCATGGCGGCGGAGCAGCTTATGGCGATGGCGATGGTGACGAGGGTTACGTCGGCGTCTCTCGCGATGCTTGCGGCGAGCGGTATCAGAAGGGCTGCTGCGGCGGTGTTGCTCATGAGATTCGAGAGGAAAAGTCCGAGTAGGCTGAATACGATGGTGATCGAAAACGTGCCGAGATTTCCCGGGACGTGGCTTGCGAACCATTCGGCGAGCCCGGTTACTTCCACGCCAACGCCGAGTGACAGACCGCCAGCCAGGAGCAGCAAGACATCCCAAGGCAGCACGCGCATGTCCCTGGCTCCAATCACTCCTGATACTGCGAGCGCCACGATGGGGATGAAGGAAACAACGGGAGACGGGATCCCGGTGAACGACTCTCCCATCCACATCGCCACGGTGACGGTGAAGACGATCATCACGATGATGCGATGGCGTTTCAGGCGGGCGGTGCTTTCGACCGAGGAATCCAGGCAGATGTCGGCTTTTTCCCCGCTGTTGCGGATGTAGATTCGCCAGATCAGGAAATAGACCGCTGCGGCGAGCAGCAGTGCGGGAGGAAGGGCGATGGCCATCCATTTCATGAAATCGACTTTGCCCATGAGTTGGCCGACCGCGATCGCGTTCGGAGGGGTGCCGATGATCGTACCGATACCGCCGAGGTTCGCGCCGGTGGCGACGGCGAGCACGATGCTTTTTGCCAAGCGGCTGTCCTTGGGCAGACCCGCGAGGATCGGGGCGGTGACCGCGATCATCATGGCGGCGGTGGCGGTGTTCGACATGAACATGCTGAAGATGAAGGTGATGGCCATCACGCCGGCGACGAGTTTCGCGGGGTTGGTTGCGAAGCGGCCAAGGACCATTCCGGCCAGCCATTTGTCGAGCTGGGTTTTCGAGCAACCATGGGCGAGGACAAAGCCGCCGAGGAACAGCCACATGGTCGGTGAAGACCAGGGCTGGACGAAGGTGGTCCATGCCCTGGTGTCACCCTCGGCGGCCCAGACGCCGCCGGGCTGGCCGAGGATGGCGATCTGGAGGCCGATTACCAGGAGGGCGACGGCGAAGGCGGGCATGGCCTCGGTCACCCAAAGTGCGGCGGCGAAGACCATGATCCCAAGCGAGGCCCTTGCGCCTGGTGACAAGGTCCGGAAGACGTCGGATCCGAGCAGGCCTGGTAGAAATACCACGGCTAGAGCGAGAAGAAAACATGCCGTTGTTTTCAGAATTCCCTGGCGCTCGGTTCGCTCGAACGAGCCCAGTAACCTCCTTGCCTGCGCCCGTGTGTCCATGAACATGCGCGATATGGTTGTGAATCCCGACGTCTCTTACAAGCCGTCAGACAGTCGGAAAATGCTATTTGGACACACTTTACTTAGGACAACAGGGTAGCGATCCATGTCTCCTGTCTGAAACCGACGAGGACGGTGTCATTTGAAATGAGGAATGGACGTTTGATGAGATTGCCGTTGGAGGCGAGGAGCTGGAGGGCTTGGTTTTCGGAGAGGTCGGGAAGTTTTTCCTTGATGTTGAGGGAGCGGTATTCGAGACCGGACGTATTGAAAAGTTTGCGGATGTCTCCGTTGAGGCTTTTCAGGGCGAGGCGGAGATTGGTGAGGGTGGGTGGGCTCTCGCGGATGGCGATTTCCTGGAAAGGGATGTTGTTTTCCTTGAGCCATCCGGTGGCTTTGCGGCAGGAATCGCAGGTTTTCAGGGTGAAAATTGTCATAATATTCAAATCTCAAAATTCAAACTATAAAAAAGAGGGCGGTGGACTGAAGTCCGTGTATTTCAGAGACCCCACGCTCCGGCTTTGGTGGCTTTGGCAGTTTTCTGGAGCTTGTAGAGATGGTCTTCCTGATTGCGCTCGGAAGTGCCGTCGGGGAGCCGGGCGCCTTTGGTGTGGATGCGGGCGTAGCCTTTTTCCACGAGGAGTTCATGGAGAAAGCGGGTGTTGCCGTTGTAGGAAAGATCGATGAAGGCGTGGTAGCGTTTGTCGTTGAACGGGCTGTCCCACTCCGTATGGACGGTGAATGGAGCCTTGGAGAGATGGGTGAGGGCAAATTCCTTGGCCTTTTTCCCGATCTCCACCGCCTGCCCGGGGCTGATGCGCCCCATTCCAGCGGCTTGCTCGCTGATGCGTTGGTGGTTGTTCTCGCCACCTCCGTAGGTCTTGAACGCGCTCTCCGGGCAATCGACGAAGTAGAGGCGGACAATCTCTTTCCTGCCATCCGGAAATTTCACGCGAAAGGAATCGCCGTCGTTGCCACGGTCGGAAACCAGAGTGCAATTACGGTAAGTATCGTAATTCCCTGTGTGCTCGGGTTTTGAACCACTGCTTTTTCCATCCGATTCATCCTTCGGCGAAGTCCTTTCCGTTGCTGGACGGTCGGAGGATTTCGAGAAATTACCGCCATTGTAAGCATCGTAGATCCAGACCGAGATCGCGGCGACAACGATGAGGATAGGGACAATGGAGGAGAATTTGGAGCGGCGCATAAATTTCAAGTTTCAAGTTTCAAGGAAAAGATTCCTGGCCCCGCATCACCCCCTTTTCCTTAAAGTTTGAAATTTGAAATTTCAAAGTCCCTTGAAGCCTGCGTATTCCTTGTAGGTGCCTGTTGGGACGGCGACGGGGCGCCACTCGCGGTTTAGGCGGCGGTATTTGTTGATGAACTGGGTAGGATCCGCCCAATTGGCGGTGTCAGAAGGGACAGCGTTGCGCTGCATCCCGGTGGTGATGTTGTAGCGGATTTCGAAATGGAGGTGGGCGGGATACATGCCGAAGTTGCTCCCGATCCCGCCGAGCTGCTGGCCGCGTTTCAGGCTCTGACCCACTTTCACCATGATCTTGTCGAGGTGCCCGTAAAGGGAATCGACGAACCTGACCTGCCCACTGGCAGGATCGCGGTAGGCGTGACGGACGAGAACGACGTTTCCCCAGCCCTGGTGGACGTTGTGGGCGAAGGTGACGATCCCATCCGCGCAGGCATACACGGGATCGCCGAGGTCGCTATCGCCCCCGGCCCGGCCGTTCCAGTCCTCGCCAAAGTGCATTGGGGAGCGCAGTCTCAGGCCACGGGCTTTGTAATAGCCTCCCGCATCCGGCTTTCCGACCGGGAAATCGAAACCATCCGCCAGATTGACCTTGGCTCCAGCCATGGCTGCGGAAGGGGAAATCACGTAGAGGGCAAACACCACGCAGAGGCCGCGAACGATGCGGGCAATCAGCGAAAAGGATGCCGATTCGAGTCTGCTGGGTTTTTCCGGATCATGTTCCATCCGGATCAAATCTGGTCTTTCGGACAGGCACGGGCAAGGGAAAAAAAGACGGCGCACCGTTTCGGGTGCGCCGTCGTGAGGATTGGTCAGGTGGAAATTACCTGACTGGACCCTCCACTCCACCGGACATTTCCTCCATGCTCAACGGTCTGTAACCGCCGATGGTTTTGAAGTAGATGAAGAGGAGAAGGTAGATAACTGCCATCGCCATTGGGATGTAGGCATCGGCCTTGAGAGTATGGCGGTCGCCTTTCTGATCGGCGAGAACGACAGTCTTTTGTGCCTCGGTCTTATCCTTGGCTTCCTTGGCTTCAGCCAGTTTGATACCGTCGAGTCCGAAGGCGGTGGTGGCCGCGATGTTCAGGAAGGTGGAAGGTTTTTCAGCCTTGTACTCCTCGTAGAGAGCGGAGTCCGCTTTTTTCAGCTCCTCGCCGGAGAATCGATCCTTGGCATATCCGAGTCCGGGGCCGCCGATGAGGCCGGCTGAGAGCATTCCGATACCGCCCATGATGGACATGGCGACAGCCCCGGTGTGCGGGAAGCGGTCACCGACGACGGCGAGCATGGTAGGCCAGAAGAATGTCTTGCCGACAGCGTAGATGCCGAGGGCGACGAGAGCCATCGGGAAGGATTGCATGCCGCTGGCGAGGTTCAGACCGACACAGGCGAGCACCGAGCAGATGAGAAGCAATCCGATTGGGGAGACCTTGAGTTTGTTCTCGATGAAATGGGCGCAGAAACGCAGTCCGAACATGATGGCGGAGGTCCAGAGGAAGAGGTATTTGCCCTGCTGGGAGGTGAAGAGGTTTCCGGTGATGTTCTGGATCCAGCCGTCGGTGCCAAGCTCGACCGCGCCGACGAGGGCGTGGGTGACGAAGAGGACGAAAAGCAGGATGGAGCCAATGGAGAACTTCGTCATGACCGCGACGACGATGAGGAGCGCCCCGCCGATGCCGTACCCGATAAGGTTCGCGGAGTCCGGAGAAACGCCTTTGAAGATGTCCCCGAAGAAAAGCGCAAGGAGGTAGCAGACGACAAGTGCGCCAAGGATGCCTACGGATTTGAACATTTCGACGAAACTGGCGCCTTTTTCAGCGGCTTCGGAGCGTGGGTATTTTTGACCGAGGAACATGAGACCGTAGGCAGCGGTCGGGATGAGGTATAGGGCGAGCTGGTATTTCCAAGCGATGCCCATCTTGTCATCGAGGAGCCAGCCTGCGGCGACACCGAGGATCATGCCCGCAGGCCAGGCTGCGTGGAGCATATTGAGATAATGGGTGCGCTGTTTCGGAAACAGTGTCGCAACGAGCGGATTGGCCACGGCTTCGAGGGTTCCGTTGGCGAATGCGAAGAGGAACATACCCCAGAAAAGGAAGTTGTATGCGTTCTCCGGAGAGCTCGCACCGAATGTGACGAAGGCGGAAAGGACGTGGCAGAGAAGGGCGACCAGAACGAGTTTCCCGTATCCGATTTTATCGACGACGACACCGCCGATGATAATTCCGAAACAGAAGCCGGAAAAACCGGCTCCGCCGATCGCGCCAAGCTGGGCACCGGTGAATCCGTATTCCTTGGACCAGTTGTCGAAGATGCCACCACGGATGGCGAAGCCAACGCCTGCGGCGAGAATGGCGGTGAATCCGGCCCAAAAGAGCCGGCTTGCGTTTGGTGCGATTGCGTCTGGTTTACTCATGGGATTTGCTGAATGGACTTTTGGGATTATCGGGTTGCGGAGGGCTTGGCAAGCATCCGTATCGGAAAAGGTGGAATTTCTTTTTGACTTTAGGGAAATGCGAACCAAACCCGCAGCGATCGGGGCAAGGCAATACGGAGACGGGATCGCGGAAATTTCGTCCCGTGCGGCGAAGGCGTTGATCGGCGCAAAAAAGATTTAAAAAAGTCGATTGTCGGCTAGGGTGCGCGGGCATCGGACGCTTGCTTAAGAAAATGGGAGGATTGAGAATCATGTTGATCTGCGGTCTAGGGCTGCTTCTGGTTTCCTGCCCGTCCCTGCCCGAACGCCTCCGATTTCGTCCTCAGAAAACCCCAGCTCGCCGCCGCCGAAGCCGACATCAGATCGTGATCGGAGAGTCGATCTATTCGGAAATGGAGGCGAAGGGAGATGGCGACGAGAACGCCATCGAGACCACGGTCATCGGCGTGAGCAAGGTGGTCACGCCGGCCACCTTCGGAGTTACCACGACCATCGCCGCCTTCCTCCCGCTTACCCAGGTCAGCGGGCGCTTGGGAAATGTCTTGGGACAGATCGCGACGACCGTGATCTTCTGTCTGATCTTTTCCCTGATGGAGTCGAAGCTGGTCCTGCCCGCCCACCTCGCGCAGATTACGGTCATGAAGACATCAGATGAAGCAAAGGAGGAGTCGATCGTGGCGGAGGTGCGGCGGCTCAAGGAGGAGAACGCGGCGGAATACGGTTACGACATCCGGGCGATCGGTGCGGCTGCGCGGCGACATCAGCAGGAGCATCCGGAGCGGATCGTGAGCCGGGAGGTTCCGAAGGTAGGTGAGTGACGGCGACCGAAGATCGCCGCTACAGCGCCCCGAACCTCCTGTGGCGTTTCCGGTATTCTTCGGCGGCGGCGAAGAGGTCGCCCTGGCGGAAGTCGGGCCACATTTTTTTAACGATGACGATTTCCGAGTAGGAGATCTGCCAGAGGAGGAAGTTGGAGATGCGCATTTCCCCGGAGGTGCGGATGAGGAGGTCGGGATCGGGGATGCCGACGGTGTGGAGGTGGCTGGCGAAGAGCTCCGGGGTGATGTCTGCGGGCGAGATTTTCCCTGAAACTGCGGCCTCGGCGAGGGAGCGGGCGGCGGCGGTGATTTCCTCGCGGGAGCCGTAGGAGAGGGCGAGCACGAGGGTCATGGAGTCGTTTCCCTTCGTGTGCTCCTGGATGCGCTCAAGCCGCTCGCGGGTGGAGGCGGGGAGGCGCTCGATCTGGCCGATGGCCTGGAGGCGGACGTTCTGTTTGTCGAGTTCCTCGGCTTTTTCATCGAGGAAGTGGTCGAGGAGGGTCATCAGCGCCTCGATCTCGGCCTCCGGGCGGTTCCAGTTTTCCGAGGAGAAGGCGTAAAGGGTGAGGTATTTCACGCCCAGCTCCTTGCAGGCTTCCATGACTTCGCGGACGGATTCCGCCCCGGCGCGGTGGCCCTCGGCGCGCGGGAGTCCCCGTTCCTTCGCCCAGCGGCCGTTGCCGTCCATGATGATCGCGATGTGATTCATGGGGGCTTATCCGTCCTGGTGGTCGTTGAACATCCCGTTGTAGCCGGGGATGTAGAGCATGAGAGGCGCGAGCTTGGCAACCTCTTGGAAATGTTTGTCGATGGCGTAGAGCCGCACCTTGTCATGGATGGCGATTGCGGCGATCAACACATCGAGCCACGGAATGTTGAGACCGTTCCCGCGTAGTCTCCACGCGAGCGCTACGGCGCGTTCCCAGTCGTCCTCTTTGCAGGCGCGGTAGGGGATCACGGAAAAATGGTGGCTTAGCCGCTTCCGCTCATCCTTTCGCGCACCGCCGAGAACTTCGAGGCGCACTGGTGAACACCACTGCGCCTCGTATGCTTCAAGCAAACCCTCAAGAGCCAGTTTGACCCTGAGTTCGCCACTTCTGCGGAAGCCCTCGATCCACGCTGACGAATCCACCAGAACCATCAGTTCGTATCCGGGTAAAGGGGTGGAACCGGGTTTGCGAACTCCACTCCGTCAGCATCCTTGGGTGGCTCCGGGTAGTTGAAAGCTCCCTCGCGAATCATCCGGCCGAACTCGCGGGCTTTCTTGCGGCGGACGAATTCCGTGACGGCTTTCGCCACGGCTGGACTCTTGTTCTTGTCCCCGGTGATTTCCAGCAAGTCGGAAAGAATATCTTCCGCGATGTCCACAGTGATTCTCATGTGTGGAGACTAATTCTCATATTGCATCAAAACAAGATAAAAATTGATGAAAAGTGAGATTTTTTTCATTCATACGCTCAGCGTTTGTTTCCGGTCCGGCCCGACTCCGACGAAGGCGATGGGTGCGTCGCAGAGTTCGGAAAGGCGGGTCAGATAGGCTCTGGCGTTTTCCGGAAGCTGGGAGTATTCGGTGCAGGTGGTGGTGTCCTTTTTCCAGCCGGGGAGGGTTTCGTAAATCGGTTTCGCGCGATCCCAGAAGGATCGGTCGGCGGGCGGGAGTTCGTGGCGGGTGCCATCGATGTCGTAGGCGACGCAGATTTTCAGCTCATCGTATTCGTCGAGGCCATCGACATTGGTGACGGCGAGACCGGTGACACCGTTGACCATGCACGCGAAGCGGAGCAGGACGGTATCGAGCCAGCCGCAGCCGCGCGGGCGACCGGTGGTTGCGCCAAACTCGCGGCCGAGATCGTGGAGGTATTTGGAAAGTCCTTCGTCGCAGGTCGGGAAGGGGCCGGAGCCGACGCGGGTGGTGTAAGCCTTGCAAACGCCGATGACCGCCTCGATGGCTGTTGGCGGGAGACCGGTGCCGGTAGTGGATCCGCCAGCGGTCGTATTTGAGGAAGTGACGAAGGGGTAGGTGCCAAAGTCGATGTCCAGAAGGGTGCCCTGCGCGCCCTCGAAGAGCAGGTTCTTCTTATCCTTCCACGCCTTGTGCAGGAGGGGGATCGTGTTGGTGATGTGCGGACGGAGGCGCTCGAAGGCCTTGTAGGTTTCCTCGATCACGGCCTCGGCGGTGAAGGTGGGGAGATGGTATTTTTCAAGGATCTCGTTCACTTCGGAAACTCGGCGGGTGATGTGCGCCTCGGCGAAGGGGCGGTCGAGCAGATCCGCCATGCGGAGGCCGCAGCGGTTGATCTTGTCAGCATAGGCCGGACCGATGCCGCGTTTGGTGGTGCCGATCTTCTGGTCGCCGAGAGAAATTTCGCGGGCGGCGTCGAGTTCCTTGTGGAAAGGCAGGACGACGTGAGCGCGGTCGGAGATAAGAAGTTTCTCAGGTCCGATGGTGACTCCCTGGCCTTCGATGCGCTCGATCTCGACGCAGAGGCCGATGGGATCGACGACGACTCCGTTTCCGATGACGTTGATCTTGTCGTCCCAAAGGATGCCAGAGGGGAGGAGGTGGAGGACGTATTTCTCGCCCTTGGCAATGACGGTGTGGCCGGCGTTGTTCCCGCCCTGGCCGCGGATCACGACGTCCGCGCTTTCCGTGAGGTAGTCAACGATCTTGCCTTTTCCTTCGTCGCCCCATTGGAGTCCGCATATTACAGTATTCATGTGATTTTTTTAACCGCGAATGGACGCGAATTTTCGCTAATTTTTCTTTGGGAAATGGGAACTCATCTTGTGAGGACGATTCTTTCCCATTCAAGAGTTGGTTGTTTGAAATTGATGATGAGGCCGAGTGGTAAGCCGGTGATGCGGAGATAATTGATCATTTGGCCGCGTTCGTGATCGGTGATTTTGTCGATGGTTTTGGCATCGACGATGATTGCTCCGAAGGCGATGAGATCGGGAACATAATCGCCAACCCGCACATTGCGCCAGACAACGGGAAAATGTTTTTGTTGCTCGAAGGAAATACCCAGATGAGCGAATTCCGCGGCAAGAGCATTTTCATAGGGCTTTTCATTCAGGCCGTGACCAATTCCGTTCAAAATAGACAAAGAGGCTCCAATGATCTGGTAAACCTCGTTGTGGAAAATCAAATTCGCGCCCATTAGCGTCAATTCGCGGTTAAACTCTTTTTGTTTCCTTCGATGAGTGCTGCGAACTCTTCGAAAAAGTAGGAGGCGTCGTTCGGTCCGGGAGCCGCCTCCGGGTGGTACTGGACGGAGAAGACGGGGTAATTTTTGTGGCGCATGCCTTCGACGGTGTTGTCGTTGAGGTTGATGTGGGTGACCTCGATGTCGTCCGGGAGGCTGTCGGGATCAACGGCGAAGCCGTGGTTCTGGGAGGTGATGGTGATTTTCCCGGTGCGGAGATCCTTGACCGGTTGGTTGCCGCCGCGGTGGCCGAACTTGAGTTTGAAGGTTTTGCCGCCGTAGGCGTGGGCGAGGAGTTGGTTGCCGAGGCAGATGCCGAAAATGGGGAGCCTGGTGATGAGTTCTTTGATTTCCGCGTGGATGTAATCGAGGGCGGCTGGATCGCCGGGGCCGTTGGTGAGGAAGAGGCCGTCGGGATTTTTCGCGAGGATCTCGGCGGCGGATGTGGTGGCCGGGACGACTTCGACTTCGAAGCCCGCTTGGCGCAACATGCGGAGCTGGTTGTATTTCAGACCGAGATCGAGGGCGACGACCTTGTATTTCGCTTCAGGGAGTTCCTGGTAGGTTTCGGTTTCACCGATGGAGGCATTGGGGAGTGTCCATTTCCGGGATTCCTCGGCCCAGATGTATGCTTCCTTGGTGGTGACTTCTTTGACAAAATCAGAACCTTCCATGGGGGCGGAATTTTTCGCCGCGGCGATGGCTTCGATTTCGGAGAGCTCGGTGGTGACGCAGGCGCGCATGGCACCGAGGGAGCGGAGGTGCTTGGTAAGGGCGCGGGTATCGATGCCTTCGATTCCGAGGATATTGTGCCTTTCAAGATATGAAGAGAGGCTTTCGGTCGAGCGGTAGTTCGATGGGATTTCGCAGAGTTCGCCGATGACAAACGCGCGGATGTGCGGTCCGGCGGATTCGTTGTCGGCGGGATTGACCCCGTAGTTTCCGATCATCGGGTAGGTCATCGCGACGATCTGGCCGCGGTAGGAGGGATCGGTGATGACCTCCTGGTAACCTGTCATGGAGGTGTTGAAACAGATTTCTCCGGTGGTGGTTCCGGTCGCTCCGTAGGAAATTCCGGAAAAGCAGCGACCGTCTTCGAGGGCAAGAATGGCGGTGGTGGGCACGGGGCGGGAGGGTATGTAGGTCCGGCGCGGGAGGGAACACTAAATTTCAGCGTTTCATAGGGAAGGGGCATCGGCGTTTTGTGGTCAAGCGCACCAGGCGTGGGAAAGCGGAGCGCTTCCCGCCTAATCGCCCAAAAGTGTTGCGGATTGCCCGGTGGAACCTAGTTTTTCCCAGTGAGGAAACGGGTCGCGTTCATTCTGGGGTTGCTGCTGGTCATCGGCATCTCGGTGGCGGGGCTGATGCGGCTGAGGTTCGAGACGGACATTCTGGAGGTGCTTCCGAAGAACCTGCCGAGCGTGAAGGCGCTGAAGATTTCCCAGAAACATTTCGACAACGACCAGCAGGTGGCGCTGTTGCTCCGCAGCGAAGGGGAGGAGATCTACGAGGAGGATGTGATGGATTTCGTAAGGACGCTGAGGGAAAAGCTGGCTCCTGCGAAGATACTCTACAAACCGGAGCTTGAGGAGAATCCGGAATCGTTCGCGGGCGCTCTTGCCGGGATCTGGCGTTTCGCTCCGCCGGAGGTGGTGGAGGAAATGAAGGACTGGCTGCTGGACGGAGAGAAGCTGAAGGCGCATCTCGACTCGGCGAAGGATGAGATCCGCGCCTCCTTCGACCAGGAAAAGGCGACGATGGCGGCATACGATCCATTGGGGTTTCTCGGTCATCCGGCGATGCGGCAGTTCATGGACAGCGAGCTGAGCTTCCAGTCCGATGACGGGAAAGCATGGATCATACTCATCGACAATCCGCAGCGGACGACGGATTACCACAAGCACGACGAGTGGCTGGGAAAAATCCGGAAGGCGGCGGACGCCTGGCCGGGTCTGAAAGAGTTGGATCTGAAATTCGGACTGACGGGCGGTCCGGTTTTCAACGCGGAGATCGGTGCGGGGATGGAGAAGGACATGTCGGGGACGATCACGATCACCTCCGTTCTGGTGGCGGCGTTGTTCCTGATCGTGCAGAGGAATCCGATCCAGATGCTGTTGATCTCACTGCTGATGGGGCTTTCGTTTCTGATCACGCTGGGCGTCGGTGGATGGGTTTTCGGAACTCTGAACCTGGTAAGCGTCGGCTTCGCGGCGATCCTGCTGGGGCTGGTGATTGATTACGCGGTGGTGATCGCGCGGGAGTCGATCGACGGATTTTCCTCAGCGGGGAAGTTGCGGCGGGAGCTTGCGCCCGGTATCCTGTGGGCGGCTGCTACTACGGCGATAGTATTTGGCCTGCTATCGCTGAGTACTTTCAACGGCGTGCGCCAGCTCGGTGGGCTGATCGTGATCGGCCTCGCATCCGGCGCGGGGGTGATGCTGGTCTTCGTCCCGCTGTTTCTGAAGAAATTTCCCACCGGGCCTGCCAAGGTTCTTCTCAGGGCGCCCTTCGCAGGCCGGATGGCGGCGCGGTATCTGATGCTCGCGTGCGTGGTTTTCGCGGTGGCGGTGTTCGCGACGAAGGGCGAGCCGGATATCAGCTTCAATTTCTCCATGGTCCAGCCGAGCACGAGTGAAGCCGCGGAGACCTTCACAAGGATCCAGGAAAAATTCCCCGCGTGGTCGGACAGGAATCTCCAGATCATCGCGGAATCGGATACGTGGGAGGGTTTGCGGGAGGCGGCGGGAGAGGCAGCCGGGAGATTGGCACGTTTAAAAAAGGACGGGGTGATCGAGACTTACCAGTGGCCGGTGGATCTGATCCCGAGTGCGGATTTCACTGAAAAGAACAAGGGGGCGCTGGAGGAAATTTCAGGAAAGAGAGAGAGCATTTTGAAAGTCATGGAGGCGGCGGGCTTCAGCAAAACCGGGGTGGCGCTGGACAAATCGATTTTGGAATCCCTTGCCGGGCCTCCCTCCAAGGAGGAGATCGGCAAGCTCGCGGAGCACTCGCTCAGTGCGGCGGAGGACGGGAAGAAATATCTCTCCGGCGGTCTGCTGGTCGCGGAGGATGTGACCGAAGGAAACGTGGGGCAGCTATCATCGCTGAATTCGGAGCATTTCAATGTCACGAGCTGGGCGGTGATACAGGCGGCGCTGCTGCCATCCGTGAGGATGGATTTCTACATGATCTTCATGCCGGCGACGGCGGTCCTGCTGCTGGCTTTGATCGGGGTGTTCCGCTCGGCCCGGGACGCGGCTGTCAGCATCGCGGTTCTGCTGACTGTGCTCGCGCTGGTGAACGCCTACGTGGTGATCACCGGGCAGGCTTGGAATTTCCTCAGTGGCATGGCGATCCCGCTGATCGTGGGATCCGGGATCGACTACAGTATCCACCTCATTTTCGCCCTGCGGCGCTATGAAGGGGATTGCGACAAGGTCTGGAACGGGGTGGGGAAAGCGATCTGCTTTTGCGGACTGTCCACTGCGATAGGGTTCGGCTCCTTGCTTTTCGCATCAAATGAAATGCTCCGGAGCATGGGGGCGCTGTGCAGTCTGGGCATACTCCTGACGACGCTCCTAAGCGTGCTTGTAGTGCCCGGACTGTGGAAGCGGGCCGGCCATTGAGGGTTCTTTGATTTCCTCCGCGGCAGAAGTGAAGGCGAATCTGGCTTCCATTTTCAGCCAGATTCTCACCCCTTGGAAGAGGAGTTTGAAGCTGCGCAGATCGGGATTGAAACTGCCGGTGATGAGGAAGCTCTCATCGAGATTTTTATCCCCGTAACAATCGGATGTGATTTTCTTTTTCGCTAGTTTCACGAGGCGGCGGTTGTAGAAAGCCATGAAGCGGGCGAATCCGTGGCCGACTGAGCCGGAGTACGGCATTTGCTCGAACTCCGAGTCCTCGTTCTCGTAAACGCCCCGGACCGGTCCGACGAAATAAGTCCCGACATCCATGAGGTAGGCGGCGTGCATGAGTTCCGCATCGCCGAGGTACCAGTACTTGTCCTTGTAGAGGGCGTCGAACCAATCGAAATAGCTGCGCTTGAATTCCTTGTTCCGCATCGCGATCCCGTCTTTCACGCAGCCGCCACTATAATAGGAGCGGAGCAGGGTATAGGAGGAATAGACGGTGTGGGCGCAGTAATCGAGACCCTGGCTGTAAAGGGGATCCATGAAACCGCAGGCGTCCCCCACAGTAGTCCATCCTTCGCCGACGACTTCTTCCGACCAATAGGCGAGGCCTTTGTAGGAGCAATTGTCATTCTCAACCGCTTCGGCGTGCTCGAACATGACTTTTCCGACCGGGTGTTTGAGCATGTGCTCTTTCAACCGCTCGCAGACTTTTCCCTCGGAGGGAGGGGTGAAAAGCCGTGAGTCCCAGGTGATACCGGCGCTGACCTCTCCGCTGTCGAGCGGGATGATCCAGCACCACCAGCCGAAGCCCATGAGGTGGTTCGTCGCGGCAGCACGCTGCGCGATGACCTTGGGGCTGGTGCCTTCCATTTGTCGGACGGCATCGTAGGAGTCCAGAAGGTTCACGTTGCGGAAACGGGTCCAGATCGAGGAGGTGGGGTGCTCCTCCGCGTGGGAGCGCCAGGTCTTCCGCATCTTCGCGATCTTCGCTGCTTTTCCCGAGGCATCGATGACCCATCCTGCGGAAACGGTGCGGCGGGCGCCATCTTCGGTTTTGAAAGTCACGGAGTTTTTCCCGGTTCCGCCGAGTTCGATTTCGGAAATGGTCGCGGGTCGGGCGAGTTCGCAGCCGAGATCCACGGCTTCCTTGAGCATGGCGGTGTCGAGCTTTAGGCGGTTGAGCTGGAAGGTGGGTAGGCGTGCCTGGAAGGCGGGGCCGAGCTCCGTGGAGCGACCGGGAGCGTTCGTCCCGTCCTTGTGGAACCACATCCGCAGGCCGTGTTTCGGCACATGGCTGAGGTGGAGGTGCGGACCCATGCGCATGACGCGGGTTAGAAAACAGCCGGCGACTTCCGAGGTGCTCTCGCCAACCTTGCGGTCGAACACCTCGGTTTTCTCGATGATGAGAATTCGCAGATCCGCGAACTGGCGTTTCAGAAGAACGGCGGACGACGATCCGGAAAACGCGCCACCGATGATGACGACATCGTAGTCGGCGGAGCGGTCGCATCCGTCGGCGATGGGGAGTGGAGCGCGGGGATTGTTCATTTGCATGGTTGAACGCATGGGAGTAAGTGGATAGAAGTCCGTCTGGCAGCATCGTGCCAAGCACCTGATAACCATGGATAGAAAGCGCGGAGCAGAAACAAATCAAGGCTCGGATGTTTCGAGATTCGGGGTTTTCGGAGATTTTCCAACGCGGGCGATGTTCGCGGTGATCAAGGCCACACCAAGGATGCCGTTTTTCATCGAGGCTGGTCTGCTGTATTTCTTTTCGTTCATCGTGGTGATCCTGGCGGGGCCGCTGCGTCGTGCGGTGCGGAAAAACCTTTCAGTGATCTGGGAGGACATGGGCTGGGCGGAGGGGAATTTCGGCGCTTTCCGGGTGTTCGTGAATTTCGGGTGGACCTACATCGACGGGATGAGGACGCGGCTGGGACAAAAGGTCGTTTCATGGGAAATCGACGGGCTTGAAACGTTCGAGGAACTCCGCCGGACGCAAGGTGCGGCGATCATCCTCACCACCCATACCGGGAACTACGATCTTGCCGCCGCGCTGTTCTCACCGAAGTTCGGGCGCGATCTGCATACGGTCCGCGCTGCGGAGAAATCCCCGTTTCTCCAGGAAATCCGGCGCAAGGAACTGGAGGCGGACTCCGCGAGATACGAGCATTTCAAGGTTCACTACAACTCATCGGACAGCCTGCTGGGAATCGAGTTGGCACGCTTGCTTTCCGAGGGCGAGCTGGTTGCGATCCAGAGCGACAGGGTGATCTCTGAGGTGGTGGCGATCGAGGTGCCGGTGGGGAGGGGAGCTTCGATCCGTCTGCCGAAGGGACCGATGACTCTGGCAACGATTTCCCGCTGCCCCTGCTATCCGCTGCATGTCGTCCGCGTGAGGCACCGGCACTACCGGATCATTTTCCCACCGGTCCTTCGGGTGTCTCCACTCGAGGAAGCCGCGCGATTGAGGGAGCCGGATTACGCGCGAGCCTGGGCGGCGAGCCTGATGCCGTTTTTGGAAAAACACGGGCTGCAATGGTTCGTCTTCGAGGAGGCATTCACGCGATGATCGCGGCGCTCGCATTCCGGACGGTGGCGATTTTCGCTCTGTTTTTCGGCGGGATCGCTCTGGCTCTGTGCGGGCATCTCGCTATCGGAACCGCTACGCATGGGGTGCTTGTCGGTTTTTTGCTGGCGGGCACTTTGAATCCATCTTCCCGGCTTTTCGGCCCGGTGATCACGGGTTGTGAAAAAGGAATCTGGCTCACCCTGGATGACGGTCCGGACCCGGTGGATACCCCTGCAATCCTCGACCTGTTAGATTCCTATCAAGCCAGGGCGACGTTCTTCGTGATCGGGAAAAAGGCGGAGCGGCACCCGGATCTGATTCGCGAGATCCATCGCCGCGGTCACCAGATCGGGAACCACAGTTGGAGCCATCCCCACGCGTTTTTCTGGTGCCTGGGACCGCTGCGAACTTACCGGGAGATCGTGAAATGCCAGGAAACGATCCTAGGCATCATCGGAGTCGCTCCGACGGTTTTCCGGGCGCCGGTCGGCCACTACAATGTTTTCGTCCATCCCATCCTGAAGCACCTCGGTCTGAAACTCGTCGGATGGAGCAGTCGCGGATACGACGGGGTGAGCGCCTCGCTGGAAAATGTCACAGTCCGAATCCGGATGTCCGCCAGAGACGGAGGAATCATCCTCGCGCATGAGGCCACACCCATCGCCAGCCGAGTCGTGGAGGACATCCTCCGTCTGGCCCAGGAAAAAGGCTGGCTCTGCGTCATCCCGGACGACGCGCGAGGATCAGATAATTGTTGAAAGGGGTATTTCCCCAGAACGGCCGGATCTCCACAACGAAGCCCTCGCCCTCCAGCACTTTTTTGAAAAAATCCGCATCCGGATAATGCACTGGAGCGGCCTTCATCCAGAACGAGCATTTCGCAAAAATATCCGCGATCCAGGTTACGAAAAAGCGCAGGTTTTTCTCCGCCAGGCCGCTGCGGATGATGAGTTTGCCGCCGGGAGCCACCCGTTCCGCCGCTGCTTTCAGAAGCTGCTCCTGTTCCTCCGGATCGAAGAACTGCATGATATCGAGGATGGTCACGTCGCCCTCGTGCTCCGGCAGACCGGTTCGTGCGTCACCCTGCTGCAGGGAAATGTCCCGGTAGCCTCCGCGCTCCAGCATTTTACCTCCGCGACGGATCTTTTCCAAGTCGTAGTCAATTCCTGAAATGGAATTCCGCCATCCTCTTTCGCGCAGATACATCGCGAGAATCCCCAGGCCGCAGCCGATGTCCAGGAGGGGGAGATCGCTGGATTCCAGCTCGCTGAAAACGCCGTCATAGAGAGGATCGGTCCGGAGCTTGCAGCGGGTGTAGCGCGGATTGAGGAACCCGATGCAGAGGGATGCCAGGCGGTTTGCGATGCGGGCTGACTCAGACATTCGGGGAGCGGTGGATGTTCTTGAGAGGGTTTTTCCGGCGGAAAAGCAGGATAGGCATGCGGATCAGGAAGCCGAGCAACAAGCGGAAGTGCATCGAGGTCAGCAGCGTGTTGTCGCGGAGATAGCGGAACTGGCTGATCCCGCCCTCCGCATCAGTGAGATAACGGACGGGAGTTTTCAGGTTGATTACAGGAACGCCTTTCCAGCACAAGCGCACGGCCACTTCGGGATCGAAGTCAAACCTACGTGCGAAGAGGGTTTCGGAAAAAACATTTTTCAGAGGTCCGATGGGATACAGGCGCATCCCGAAAAGCGAATCGTGAATGCCCCACCAGCAGGTCTCAAGGTTCGCCCACCAGTTGGAAATTTTCCTTCCCTGGACACGCAGGGCGGGTGCGGAGGCGTCGAACACCGGCTCGCCCAGAACCAAGGCTTCAGGAAATTCGCCACCGGTTTCCATGAAATGCCGGATGCGGTCAGCAGGGTGCTGGCCGTCCGCATCCATCGCCAGCGCGTGGGTGAACCCTTCCTCGCTGGCCAGCGTGATTCCTTTCAGTATCGCCCCGCCCTTGCCCCCGTTTTGCGGGAGCCTGTGGATCCGGAGATTGGCATCCCCGGCCATCGCCTCCAGCCCCTCGTCACTGCCATCCGTGCTGCCATCGATCACCACGAACACATCGTCCCACACTGCCAGCACCCCGGCCAGCGTCTGCTTGAGCAGGGGCCCTGAATTGTAGGATGGGATAAGGACACAGGCTTTCATGCGGCGCGGCAATGACATGGGCAGCTACCCGCCGCAATGGCAATCGCGAAACGGTCCCGCAGGGAAATCACTCCCCCTCGCCGAGGGAAATGCCCTCGTAGATATCTGCCAGCGGGAGCTCCGTGGAAATCTCCGGAAGCGGAATCATCTCACTGAGAGAGGTATAGACTTCAGTGAAGAAACCTCCGTTTTCCGAACGTCGGTCCACGATCACTTCCACCTTCGCGGGGTCGATGATGAGGATCACACACAGACTCGGGATCGATTTATAGGCATCCCGCTTTTCCCCGAGATCCTGTCTTCGGGTGGAATCGCTCAGGACTTCGATCACGACAACGGGCTTGTCCTGAAAGCTCAGATCCTGACCCAATGGATCGCACACCACCACAACGTCCGGATAATAAAAACGGATCTGATTCGGCATCCCTATCCGCACTTTCGTGTCACTGTTGAACGGACGGCAGGCCTTCCCCTTGAGTGAACTCCCAAGTGATACCAAGGAATTCACCGACACTTGATTGTGACGGTTCTTCCCACCCGCCATCGCGTGGACGGTCCCGCCTATGTATTCGTGCTTGATCTCGGAAATCAGCTCGCCTTCCAGATAATCGCTGACGGAGATCAGTACTTCGGTCTTCGGTAGTCCCATGGCTGGAAACTACACATCCGCGTGAACCGTTCAAGCCAGTTCCTTTCTGAAAATCCCCTCCAACCGTTCTGTGAAATCCCTCACGCCTTCCCCGGGAGCCATCGTCACCGTTTCGCCGAGCCTGATCCTTATGATGATCGGCAGCTCCGGCCGCTTCGCGATCGGCCAGCCTTTTCCCAGATAGCGACTGTCCGTGGAAATGAACACCGGCACCACTTGCGCGCCGGATTCCCGGGCCAGCATCGCAAGCCCCGGGCGGAACCCGTTCACCGCCCCGCTCTCTGCCCTCGTGCGGGTTCCTTCGGGAAAATACAGCAGCCGCCCCCCGGAGTTCAGTCGCTCAATCGCCTTGCGCATCATTCTGATCTTCGGTTCGTTCGGCAGAAAACCCGCGAAACGCGCTCCCCCTCCAAGCAGCGGATTGGCCAGAAGCTCGGTTTTCATAATGCAGCTCACGCGTAGGAAGCGGCGCATCACCAGCAGGGCGTCCCACATCGCGGGATGGTTGCAGGCGATGATCAGCGGTCCCGGAATATCTTCCTGATTCCGGATGCTCTCGTCGGAGACCTCAATGATTCCCAGCAGCTCCAGCATACCGATGAAGCCTCCCATCATACGTCCCAGCATGGTCTGGCCCATCCTGCGGTGCTTCCGGTCGGAATGAAACGGTCGCAGCACCAGATCCGACAAAAGCAGGACAACGGCCGCCGCCGGCCAGTAAAAGATCATGAAAAGCCCGCCCGCGTAAAACCGCAGGGGAGACCGCCGCTCCCGTCCCGGATCCGAGTTCACAGGGTCGTCATTCAAAACTGCGTCACAGGAAAAAATTTCATCGGCTTGTCCCCAGGCCTGCGATCAGCGCATCCTGCCTCACACATCCTCACCCCATTCATGTCCTACGATCAAGAACTACGATCACTTCCCCACGGCCCGGAATTCCGCTTCGTGGATGAAATCACCGCCCTGCAGCCCGGAGCTTCAGCCACCGCCAGCTACCGCATCACCGGCGGGGAACCATTTTTAAAAGGCCATTTCCCGGGAAATCCTCTCTGGCCCGGCGTCATCATGATCGAGGCCATCGCCCAGCTCGGGGGCGTCATCGCCCAGTCCGACCCGACCCGTGAAAAACTCGCCGACCTCCGCCTCACCTCCGTGAAAAACGCGAAAATCCTCGGCACCTGCCCACCGGATACCACCCTCACCATCACCGCCACCCTCGAAGGCCGCATGGGGAACCTCATCCAGATCAAAGGCACCGTCTCCAGCGGTGAAACAAAACTCGCCGAGGCCATGGTCACCTTGAGTGGTGTATGAGAGCGGGCAACCCAAGGTTTCATCATCTCCGAAGCCTGCCAATGCCGTCCGGCTGACAGCAGGCTGTCCCGCCGAAAGCTACAGCAGGCTCTGAGCTTTACCCACATCTCCAAAGACAGATTTCGGCTGTAGCGGGAAAGTCGATCACACCAGAGAAAAAGCCCGTATTCTCAACCCTGGAAGGGTGTCCCGAGCGTAGCCGGGGGTGGAGTGAAACGG
>Ga0105047_10004651_pt1 | contig 23823 bp, 24 predicted proteins | sample MAT04_FD_78384 | JGI IMG/M metagenome (GOLD analysis project Ga0105047, IMG submission 78384) | Freshwater microbial communities from Lake Fryxell liftoff mats and glacier meltwater in Antarctica - MAT-04 (megahit assembly) | ecosystem: Environmental > Aquatic > Freshwater > Ice > Liftoff... | reverse complement strand
TACCGGCCCGAGCAGATGGTCGGGCACCGGTGCACCGAGTTCATCCCGGCCGAAGACGTCGCGGCCATCGAAGCGAGGCTGCTGGACTATTTCCGGGCCGGCCCCGGGGCGACGCCACCGCGATACGAATACCGCGCGATCCGGGCGGACGGCAATACAGTGTGGCTCGAGGCCTCGCCGAGCGCGGTCTGGGACGAGGCCGGGCGAACCGTGCTGGAACTGCACGACCATGTCCGCGACATCACGGCGCGCAAGGCTGCCGAGCGGGTCCAGGCCGAGCTGGTCGAGACCCTGGGCATGGCCGAGGAACTGGGCGGCGTGGGCTGCTGGCGGCTGGATGTCGTCAGCGGGGCGGTGACCTGGTCAGATGAGGTTTACCGGATCCACGGCAAGAGCCGGGAAACGTTCGATCCCAACCTGGACGACGCAATCGGCTGCTATCATCCCGACGATCGCCAGACGGTCGCGGACTGCTGTGCGCGGGCGATCGAGACCGGCGAGGGTGCCGGGTTCCAGCTGCGGCTGATCCACGATGACGGCGGTGAGCGGATCGTGACGTCCCAGTGCCGGCCTGAACGCGATCAGACGGGCGTGACGACCGCGCTGTTCGGGGTGTTCCGCGACGTTACCGATGTAGTGCGTAGCCAGCAGCGCATCGAGGCGAGCGAGGCGCGCTATCGCCTGCTGGCCGACCGGGCCAGAGACATTATCGTGACCTATGGGGTCGATGGGCTGATCGGATACATCTCGCCCAGCGTCGAGGCGGCGACGGGCATCTCGCCGGACGATCTGCTGGGCCGGTCGGTGACCCATTTAATCCTGGAGGAGGATGTTCCGGCGCTGGCGGAGCGCTTCCGCGAGATGGTCAAGGCCCCTGCGGGCGAGGCCATGCCGGGCCTCATCTATCGGGCGCGAGTGTCGTCCGGTGATGTGCGCTGGATGGAGGCCCGTACGACCCTGATCCGCGACCCGGCCGGACGGGTCATCGAGTTCCAGGACGTCGTGCGGGACATCACGGAAACCAAGGCCCTGGAAGCCGAACTCATCGAGGCTCGCGACGTGGCTGAGGCCGCCGCCCGCTCCAAGACCGAATTCCTGGCCAATATGAGCCACGAGCTGCGAACGCCCCTGACCAGCGTGATCGGCTTCTCGGGCCTGTTGAGGGGCAGCGAAAACTTGCCGGAGGTAGAGCGGACCTATGCTGACCGGATCGCCACGGCCAGCGACGCCCTGTTGAGCGTCATCAACGATATCCTGGACTATTCCAAGCTGGAGGCCGAGGCCGTCGATCTGGAGCCGCAACCGTTTGATCCTCGCGCGATGGTGCAGGGCGCGGCGGCGATCGTCGAGGACCTGTGCCGGACGAAGGGTCTGACCCTGATGGTGGAGACCGCGGACGATCTGGCCCCCGCGCTGATGGGCGACGAGGGACGGCTGCGGCAGGTGACGCTGAACTTCCTGTCCAATGCGGTGAAGTTCACGGGCGCGGGTTCGGTGACGCTGTGCGCGTCGGACGTATCCGGGCGGCTTCGGGTAACGGTGACGGACAGCGGCATCGGCATCGCTCCCGACAAGATCGACGCGCTGTTTGACCGTTTCACCCAAGCCGACGCCTCGACCACCCGGGTCTATGGCGGCACGGGACTGGGGCTGGCGATCTCGCGCCGGCTGATCGAGATGATGGGCGGGACGATCGGGGCCCACAGCAGGCCCGGAGAGGGCTCGACCTTCTGGTTCGAGGTTCCGGTGACCATCGCCGGGATCGAGGCAGCGGCCTCGGTGCCCGTCGTGGCGAGCCTTCCTGCGGGCATCCGCATCCTGATGGCTGATGACGCGCCGGCCAACCGCGAGCTGGTGACCGCCATTCTGGCCGGATTCAACGTCGATCTGGACACGGTTCAGGACGGCGCAGAGGCGGTCGAGGCGGCGCGGACCGGTGCCTATGACCTGATCCTGATGGACGTGCACATGCCGGTGATGGACGGGCTGGACGCAACCCGCGCCATCCGGGCCATGGGCGGTGCGGTGAGCCGGACGCCGATCGTGGCCCTGACCGCCAATGTTCAACCGGAGCATGTCGAGCGATGCCACGACGCGGGCATGGACGGCCACGTCGGAAAGCCCATCCAGGTCGGCGAATTGTTGCAGACCATCACCACGGCCCTGGAGCCGCGTGGCGACCGGGACGTCCAAGAGGCCGCCGCATGATCGCCCGTATCCTGATCGTTGAGGACGAGGAGATGATCCGTGAACTGATGCACATCACCGTGGCACAGGGTGGTCACGAGGTGACGACGACCTCGAGCGGCGGGGGTGCGCTGGATCTGCTCAAGCGGACGCGGTTCGACCTGGTGCTGCTGGACATTCACATGCCGCAAATGAGCGGACTGGACGTGCTGAGAACGATGAGCCGGATGGGGCGGGCGATGCCGCCTGTGTTGATGGTCACGGCAAACCGCAGCCTCGACGCGATCAATGAGGCCATGCAGCTGGGCTGCGCGGGCTATGTGGCCAAGCCGTTCCAGCCCGCCGAACTACGCGCGCGCGTAGTCAAGGCGATGGTCCCGCGGGCGGTGCCGCAGGCGCATGTGCTGGAAATCTGAGGCGCTGCTGAACGTTCGCGAATCTATAGTCGGGTTGGCGAGATAAAGATCACCCCGATCAGGGGTTTGCACTTTTCTCGAGACGATTTGCCCGCCGAGGTGCGCTGGTCGCCTACTGTTTGGGCATGACGGGAAATCAGGACAGGGCGGAGCGGGCGCAGGCCCGGCTGGACGCCGTTTACGAACGCCTCGACCCCATGATCGACAAGGCGATCGACGCTCTGGCCGCAGTCGAGCCGAAGGCCGGCAATGCGCTGGCGGTGCAGAGATATGTCCGGGGCATCGACCTGACGGGCAAGGCCGCAAAGACGCTGGCGGGACTGATCTCGGGCCCGGGCCGTGGCGGTGTCGGCGAGCAAACAGAGGACGAAATGAACCATCGTGACGACAGTCCCGAAACCCTCGAGCGCCTGCGCGCCGAACTGGAAACCCGTCTCGCTCAGCTCGATGCCGTTTTCGAGCAGAAGGGACTGGCTGTCGAACCTGGATGCTGGCCGCGTGCACGAACTGGCGGAGAGCCGGTTCAGCCTTCATGCCCATCAGGTACCCCCGGCGACCGACTGGCGGACCTGGGTTTTGCTGGGCGGACGCGGGGCGGGCAAGACCTTCGCCGGGGCCTGGTGGATCAATAATCTGGCGCTGGCGAGCGACCGACGATTTGCGCTGGTGGGGCCGACGCTGCACGACGTGCGCGAGGTGATGGTGGAGGGGCCGTCGGGACTGAAGTCCCTTCCCGGGCGCGGGGATCGACCGCGCTGGGAGGGCGGCCGCAAGAGGTTGATCTGGCCCAATGACAGCGTGGCCTACGCCTTTTCCGCCGAGGACCCCGACAGTCTGCGCGGTCCGCAATTCCACGACGCCTGGGCCGATGAGTTCTGCGCCTGGCGCAAGCCGACGGCGGTGCTGGACAATCTGCGGCTGGGCCTCAGGCTCGGGGACGATCCGCGGCTGATCCTGACGACGACGCCCCGGCCCTTGGCGGCGCTGCGACGGCTGCTGGCGGAGGAGGGCGTGCATATGGAACGGGCCGGGACGCAGGCCAACGCCGGCAACCTGTCGCCGGGATTCCTGAAGCATGTGCGCGGGCTCTATGGCGGGACGCGGCTGGAGGCGCAGGAGCTGGAGGGGCTGATCGTCGAGAGTGAGGGCGCGCTGTTCCGGGCCGAGGATCTGGCGCGGGCTCGAGGCAGCCGGCCGGTGTCGCTGGAGCGGACCGTGGTGGCGGTCGATCCGCCGGCCAGCGCAGGCGGAGACGCCTGCGGGATCATGGTCGTCGGACGCAGGGAGGGGCGGGCCTATGTGCTGGCCGATCGGTCCGTGCGGGGCCTGTCGCCGCAGGGCTGGGCCGGCAAAGTGGCGGCGGCTGCCAAGGAGTTCAACGCGAGCTGTGTGGTCGCCGAGGCCAATCAGGGCGGCGACATGGTGCGGACGGTACTGGCCTATGCGGGCTGTGAGGCACCGATCCGGCTGGTCCACGCCAGCCGGGGCAAGGCGGTGCGGGCCGAGCCGGTGGCGGCGCTTTACGAGCAGGGCCGGGTGATCCATTGCGGGGCCTTTCCGGCGCTGGAAGAAGAGCTGATGGCGCTGGGATCCGCGGACGGTGGCGGGCGCAGCCCGGACCGGGCCGACGCCCTGGTCTGGGCGGTGACATATCTGCTGCCGGCACCGCGGGCGGGGCCGAGCGTGCGTGTGCTCTGAGACAAAAGTCGGGAAGGACGAGGATGCAGAAGCTGCGCTGGCCGGGTGGCCGCCGCGGGCGTGAAACCGCGCCCGAGATCAAGGACAGCCGGGCGGGGCCGCTGATCGCCCTGACCAGTGGGGGGCGGGCGCGGTGGACGCCGAGGGATTATGCCCATCTGGCGGACGAGGGGTTTGCCAGGAATGCGGTGGCCTATCGCTGCGTGCGGATGATCGCCGAGGCAGCGGCGTCGACGCCGCTGATCGTGTTTGCCGACGGGACGCGGGCACCGGATCATGCGCTGGCCCGGCTGCTGGGCCGGCCCAATCCCGAACAGTCGGGGGCGGAGTGGCTGGAGGGACTGTACGGCGCGCTGCAGACGGCGGGCAACGCCTATGCCGAAGCGGTGGGGGACGCCGAGCCCGAGGAGCTCTGGACCCTGCGGCCGGACCGGGTGAAGGTGGTTCCGGGCCGGGCCGGCTGGGTCGTGGCCTATGACTATTCCGTGGACGGACGGTCGCTGCGGATTGGGCGGGCGGCGGACGGCTGGATGCCGGTGATGCAGCTGAAGTTGTTTCATCCGACCGACGATCACTACGGGTTTTCGCCGCTGGAGGCGGCGGCGTCGGCCATCGATGTTCACAACGCGTCGGGGGCCTGGAACAAGGCGCTGCTGGACAATGCGGCGCGGCCGTCGGGCGCGCTGGTCTATGGGGCCAAGGACGGCGAGCGGCTGACGGCCGAGCAGTTCGAGGCCTTGCGGGCCCAGGTCGAGGACAGCCACGCGGGGCGGATGAACGCCGGGCGACCGATGATCCTGGAGGGGGGACTGGACTGGAAGCCGATGAGCTGGACCCCCGCCGACATGGACTTCATCGCCGGGAAACACGCGGCGGCGCGCGAGATCGCGCTGGCGTTCGGGGTTCCGCCGCAGCTGCTGGGGATACCAGGGGACGCGACCTACGCCAATTATCGCGAGGCCAATGCGGCCTTCTGGCGGGGGACGGTTGTGCCGCTGGTCCGCAAGACGGCGGCGGCGCTGACGGTGTGGCTGGGCGGACGGTTTGCGAAGGTTCGGATCGAGGCGGATCTGGAGGCGCTGCCGGCGCTGCAGCCCGAGCGCGATGCGCTGTGGGCGCGGCTGAATGCGGCGAGCTTCCTGACAGATGACGAGCGGCGGCAGATGGCGGGAGTGGGGTCGTGAAGATGTGGCGAGTGGCGAGTGAAGCGGTGGGTCAACGGTCGTCGCGCGGGTCAATCGTATTGAATGCATGCCGTTGGTCGCTGGGCGGACATACTAGCCACTCGCCCCTCGTCACTCGCCACTCAAGGAGGTCGGCATGGATATCCCCGGAAAACTCCCCGCGGCGGTGATCGCCGCACTGGTGGTGCAGACGGTCGGGGGGCTGGTTTGGGCCGGCGGGGCTGCGGCGCGGATCGCCACGCTGGAGGAACGGGTCGGCGAGCAGCGGCTGGTGGCCGAGCGGCTGGCGCGACTGGAAGAGCAGAGCATGGCGACGCGGGCGGCGGTGGAGCGGATGGAGCTGAGGCTGGAGGGGAAAAGTGAGGGATGAGGGGCGAGGGACGAGGGACGAAGCGGGCAACGGTCTGGCGGCGAGTGGACGTTCCTCGTCCCTCGCCCCGTATCCCTCGCCCCCGAAGATCGAAGGCTATGCGTCCCTGTGGGGCGTGGCTGATCTGAACGGGGATGTCGTGGCCCGGGGTGCCTTCGCCGCCAGCCTGGCCAAGACCGGGGCTCGGGGCGTGCGGATGCTGCACCAGCATGAGAGCCGGGCGGCGGTCGGGGTCTGGGACGAGATGGTCGAGGACGAGCGCGGCCTGTTCGTCCGGGGACGGATCATGGACTGGTCAGCCGAGGCGCGGTTGGCTGCGGCCCTGTCGAAGGCGGGGGCGCTGGACGGGCTGTCGATCGGGTTCCGCAGCAGCCGGGCGCGGCGCGAGGGGCGGTTGCGGGTGTTGATCGAGGTCGAGCTGTGGGAGGTTTCGCTGGTGACGTTTCCGATGCTGCCGGGTGCGCGGTTCGCCCTATCGGCCGCGCGGGCGCCGGCTGGATGAGGTTGGTTCGCACTCTATTCTGACCGGGTCCGGATCATCCGATGGATAGCCCGCCGCCGTTTTTCGGACGTGCGGAACGATCTTCATTGCGACCGGCCGGCCGTCATCGGATCGACGAGGGTGAAAGAACAAACCAAACATCGATAACGCCCCGATCCATCGTCACTGCCTGACTCCATCTGGGGAAGACCGCGCAGCAGACAAGATCAACCTCAGCGTGGGCGGGCGATACGGGCGAGGATACGGCCCAGTTCGCGCATCAGGGCCGGCCGGCGAAACAGTTGTATCAGGCCATAGCCCGCGAAGATCATGATGAAGCCGGGTGGCAGCCGGAAGGCCACCGAAGCGAACAGGAGGACGAAGGCGATCACCGCAAAGATCTTGATCTCGGTCGACGGCAGGAGGGTCGCAGACGGCTTTTCCATCCCGTCCTTCGCCGATCCGGCAAGGCCGAAGACCATGTCGAGCAGTGGCGTCCCGGAGGCCGTGGCCGGCGGCCGCTGAAGACGCTGCAGCGGGCCGGTGTTTTGAAGGCGCGGCTCGGCGAGGCTTGCGGGCTCCTGCCCGGGATGGCTGTCCAGGTCGAGCCGGGGGCTGGGCGGCATCAGGGCTGCGGGGTCGTACGCGATGGATTCGCCTTGGCCGTTCAGGGTGAAGACCTGATCGAACGGTACGCGGGCGAAATCGATGTCGCGGGTGTCCTGGGCATAGGCGTCGCCGTGCAGGGCCAGCAATCGGCCCTCGCGCAGATCGACCTGGAAGGCGATCGGGTCGGGCAGGTCGCCGACCATGGCGTGGACCGTGCCGAACCGCCCCGTCAACGTATTCAGCGGCGCAGGGCGCGTCCGGTCGACGATCAGCTCGGTGAACAGGCCGGAGCCGTTGTTGCGGCGCTGGCCGGCCAGGCTTTCGGCGAATTGGCCGGCGAGGTCGGGGGCGTCGTCGCATAGCTCCCAAGCGAGGGCGTCGAGGACGGCCGTTTCGAGGCGGGTGAAGCGGTCGCTCACCTGGCGTCTCGGAATGAAGCAACCGGCGCCGGCGAGGGTCCGGCGACGAATGCAGATAATTTTTCAAGAGGACGGATCACGTCCCGACCCTAGCCGCAACCCGCGGTTCTTCAACCGGAGATATCATGAAAGAGACCAAACAAGCCCCGGGCACCCCGGAGGCGCGCGCTGCCATGCACGAGATGATGGCGGCGTTCGAGGCGTTCAAAGGGGCCAATGACGCCCGGCTGGACGAGATTGAGCGGAAGGCCTCGGCCGATACGCTGCTGGAGGAGAAGGTGGCGCGGATCGACCAGGCGGTGGGTCAGGCGCAGGCGCGGCTGGATCGGGTGGTGAGCGAGGGGAGGCGGCCGGAGCTTGGGGCGACCCCCTCCGTCGGCTTCGCCGCCACCTCCCCCATGAAGGGGGAGGAGAAGAGCGCTTTTGATGGCTACCTCAAGACCGGTCAATCGTTTGGGCTGGAGCTGAAGGCGGGGCTGAGCACGGCGTCGAACTCGGCGGGCTATGTGGTGCCGGAGCAGACGGAGCGGGCCATCGAGCGGCGGCTGATGGCGGGGTCGCCGATGCGCGAGATCGCCACGGTGCGGACGGTCGGCGCAGGCGTGTACCGCAAGCCGGTGTCGGTCGCGGGCGTGGCCTCGGGCTGGGTGGCCGAGACGGCGGCGCGGCCGGAGACCGATCCGGCGACCCTGGCGTTGCTGGAGTTCCCGTCGGCCGATCTCTACGCCAATCCGGCGGCGACCCAGTCGCTGCTGGACGACGCCCTGATCGACCTGGACGAATGGCTGGCGGCCGAGGTCGAGGACGCCTTCGCGGCGCAGGAGACGGCGGCCTTCGTCTCCGGCGACGGGATCAACAAGCCCAAGGGCTTTCTGGCCTATCCGATCGTGGCAGACGCCAGCGCGGTGTGGGGCGAGATCGGTTATGTGGCCTCGGGCGCGGCGGGGGCGTTCGCCTCGACCAGTCCGTCGGACCGGCTGATCGACCTGGTCTATGCGCCCAAGGCCCAGTATCGGCCCAACGGGCGGTTCGTGATGAACCGCAAGACGGTCTCGGCGGTGCGCAAGTTCAAGGATGCCGACGGCAACTACATCTGGCAGCCGGCGCAGCGGGCGGGCGAGACGGCGTCGCTGCTGGGCTATCGCGTGACCGAGATCGAGACCATGCCGGACATCGCGGCCAACAGCGCGGCCATCGCCTTCGGCGACTTCCAGCGTGGCTATCTGATCGTGGATCGCGCGGGTGTTCGGGTGCTGAGGGACCCGTATTCGGCCAAGCCCTATGTGCTGTTCTACACCACCAAGCGGGTCGGCGGCGGGGTCCAGAACTTTGATGCGATCAAGGTGATGAAGTTCGCCGCGAGCTGACGCTCGCGCGGTGATTAGTGGTTAGTGATTTGTGGTTGGTGATTACGATGATGGTCGCGCAACGCGCGCTCGATCACTGATCACCAGCCACTAATCACTCGATTTTCTCCAGACAATCGAGGTTCCCATGACCGCACCTGTCTTGCTGGCAGAGGCGAAGCTGTTTCTGCGCGTCGAGCATGACGCAGAGGACGGGCTGATCCAGACGTTGATCGATGCGGCCCGGGCGCGGGTGGAGGGGGAGGTGGGGCTGAGCCTGCTTTCGACCTCGCCGGCGCCGTTGAGGCTGGCGATCCTGATGCTGAGCCTGCGGGCTTATGAGCGGGGCGATCCGGACATGCCGATCGCGCCGGTCGAGGCCTGGATCGCGCCATATCGTGTGGTGAGGCTGTGAAAGTTTTGGCCGGGCTGTTCGAGCCGCTTGAGGCCGAAACCCCCTATGGCGGGCGCAGCGTGAGCTGGGAGCCGGTGGGCTCGGCCTGGCTGAAACTGGGGGCGCGGCGACGCAGGGAGCGGTCCGAAGCCGACGGCCTGCGCGCGGTCGAGACGTTGACGGCGGAGACACGGGCCGATGTTCGTCTGACCGCCGGGCGGATGCTGAGATTCGGCGGCGGCGACTGGCGGATCGTCTTGGGCGAGACGGTCGGCGGGCGGGCGATCCTGAACCTGGAGCGATCGCGATGAACCATGAAATGGCGCTGCAGAAGGCTCTGATCGGGCATCTGAGGGGTGATGCGGCGGTCAAGGCGCTGTTGGGGGAGCCTGCGCGGATCCGGGACGGGCCGGCTGATGAGATGACGTTTCCGCACCTGCTGATCGGCCGCAGCGAAAGCCGGCCAGTGCGGGCGGACGGGGGCGGGGTCGAGCATGCATTGACGCTGACGGTCGTGTCGCGGTTCCGGGGCACGGAGGAGGCCAAGGCGGTGCTGGCGGCGGTGCGGCTGAGGCTGACTGACGCGGTGGTCGAGGCCGACGGCGTGCGGACGATGAATTTGAGGGTCGCGTTCGCGGAGGTGTTTCCCGGCGCCGACGGGGCGCGGACATTCGCGGTGCTGCGGGTGCGCGCCGTAACGGAGGAAATCTGACCATGGCCGCACAACGGGGCAAGGACATCCTGCTGAAGATCGAGGGCGCGTTGGGCGTGTTCACGACGGTGGCAGGGCTGAGGGCGCGGACCATCAGCCTGAACGCGCGGACGGTCGACGCGACTGACGGCGACAGCGCCGGGCGATGGCGCGAACTGCTGGGCGGGGCGGGCGTCAAGTCTGCGGCGGTGGCGGGACAGGGGATTTTTCGCGACGCGGTGTCGGACGCCCTGATCCGCGAGGCCTTCTTCGACCAGTCGGCGCGGAGGTGGCGACTGATCGTACCGGATTTCGGCGTGCTGGAGGGAGCCTTCCTGGTGGCGGCGCTGGAATACGCCGGCGAGCACGAGGGCGAGGCGACGTTCGCGATCAGCCTGGCCAGCGCGGGTGAGATTTCGTTCGAGGCTTTGTGATGGGGATCAACGGCGCGCGGGGCGAGACGTCGGCGATGCTGGCGGGGGCAGAGCGGCGGCTGTGTCTGACGCTGGGGGCGCTGGCGGAGATCGAGACGGCGCTGGGGCTGGAGTCGGTCGGTGCCCTGGCGGAGCGGATGCGGGCGCTGTCGGGGCGGGATTTGATGGCTGTGCTGGCGGCGCTGTTGCGGGGCGGCGGCGAGCGTGAACTGGCGGCAGATCTAGACCGGGCGGCGGTCGGTCCGCGCGAGGCGGCGGAGGCGGTGGCGAAGGCCTTCGCATCATCCTCAGGTCAAGCCGGAGGATGACGGCCGGGCGGACTCCGTGGGGTGCGATGATGCGCACAGCCGCGATGCTGGGCGTCGGGCCCGGGAGGTTCTGGCGGCTGTCGTTGAATGAGTGGCGGATGCTGACGGAGCGTCCCGCGATCGCCGCGCCGATCGGCCGTGACGACCTGATGCGGATGGCGGAGGCATGGCCGGATGATTGACAATTTTGAACCGAAGGGCCTCGACGCCGTGCCGATCAAGGCGGCGGAGGCGGCAGCCGCACTGGCGGCGCTGCGTGAGCCGGCAGAGCGGGCGGCGTCCTCGATCGAGGATGCGTTCGGTCGGGCCGGAGAGAGCCTGACCCGGTCCCTGGCACGAGCGGCAGCGGACGGGGAGGTGACGCTGGCCGAACTGGCGCGGGCCATGCTGGCTGCGTTCAGCTCGGCGTCGGGCGCGGCGTCGGGCGGCGGCGGTGGATTGTCGGACGCGATCAGCCAAGCCGTGCGGACGATTTTTTCAGGATCGCGCGCGGACGGGGGGCCGGTCGCGGGCGGCGGGGCCTATCTGGTCGGCGAACGCGGGCCGGAGGTGTTCCGGCCGTTCGGGGCGGGCGTGATCGAACCTGCGGGAGGTGCCGGCGTGACCGTCAACGTTCGACTCGACGGCGGTACGCAGGGGCTGCTGCGCTCGGAAGCGCAGATCGCCCAGATGCTTGCGCGCGCCGTATCGCTGGGCGCGCGCAAGCTTTGAGACGAGGCCGTCGTGGGGCGTCCGGGCGGTCAAAGACCCTTGGGATTGGGCCCGAAGCGGTTATCGCCGCGCTGGCCGTCGCTGAGGCCGATCCACAGCAGGAAGCCGAGGTTGACCAGGATGAGCACTGCGAACAGGCCAATGGCCGGTCCGAGCAGACCCAGTATGGCCATGGGATCCTCGCGCTCCAGCGCGGCTGCGTTTGTGAGGGCCGACACGCCCATCATGCCGATTGCGGCGATCACGCCCACGATGCTGACGGCCCAGGGAACGGCTACAAGCCAGCCGCTCTTGCCCATGTCATGAAGCCGCTTCACCGAGATGGCCAGGTTCGGCCAGATCAGGCCGAGGGAGATCAGGCCCCCCAGGATCGGGACCCAGCCGGCGACGACGCCGACGCCCAGACAGATCAGCCAGCCGATCCAGAAATGCGAGCGCCGGCTTCGGCCCTCGAATGAAAACAGCAGCTTCTGCCAATCGAAGCCTTGAATCTGTGATGAAGTGTCCAAGCTCATGGTGTCCTCCCCATGCGAGCCGGATCTAAAGGTCCAGCGGGGAGAGGATGACCCAGCGGCGCTCGCTCGACAAGCGAAAGCGACGCCGTGGATGAACCGGACAGGAGGGTGAAAATGGCTTTTCACGAGGTGAGACTGCCCGCGCGGCTGGCGTTCGGATCGACGGGTGGAGTCGAGCGGCGCACCGAAATCGTGACCCTTGGGTCAGGGTTTGAGAGGCGATCGACGCCTTGGGCCCAAGGACGTCGGAGGTATCTGATCGGGGCACATCTGAGGTCGCTGGACGACATGGCGACCCTGACCGGCTTCTTCGAGGCGCGTCGGGGGCGGCTTTACGCGTTCCGGTTCCGGGACTTCTCTGACTTCAAGTCGTGCGCGCCGGGGGCGATGGTAAACGCAGCGGATCAACTGCTGGCGATGGGCGACGGCGTGGAGACCACGTTCGCTCTGGTGAAACGCTACGGCGACGGGGAAACCGCGGCCGAGCGGCGGATCGCCAAGCCGGTCGACGGCACGGTGCGGGTGGCGGTCGACGGGGTCGATCAGCCGAGCGGGACGTTCGCCGTCGATCACGCCCTCGGTCTGGTCACGCTGGATGAGCCGCCGGACATCGGCATGACCGTGACGGCCGGTTTCGATTTCGACACGCCGGTCCGTTTCGACACCGACCGGATCGAGGTCACCCTGGAGAGTTTCGACGCCGGCCGGATGGTGGCCGCGCCGCTGATCGAGGTGCGGGTCTGAGGATCCTCCCTCGCGCAGCGGGGGACAGGGACCATGCGCAGCATGGTGGAGGGGGCGGACGCGAACGCCGGTGGATGGGGTCGCCCCCTCCACCGCTTCGCGGTCCCCCTCCCCCGTGGTGGACCGGGGAGGAATATGCGAAATCTACCAGACGAACTGGCTGCCCGGATCGAGACCGGTGCGGCGACCCTGTGCCATGCGTGGGTGATGCGGCGGGCGGACGGCGTCGAGACCGGGTTCACCGATCATGACCGCGACCTGAGCGTCGGCGGGGTTGTCTGCCGGGCGGCGAGCGGCTGGACGACGGGGGCGGCGGACAGCGCGGTCGGGCTGGCGCCGGGCTCGGCCTCGGTCGCGGGCGGCCTGGATGATGCGGCGATCACCGAGGCGGACATCGAGTCGGGCCTCTATGATGGGGCGACGGTCGCGCTGTGGCGGGTGGACTGGGTTCGGCCCGAGCTGAGGGTGCGGCTGTGGACGGCGACGCTGGCGCGAATCCGGCGCGACGCCGGGGCCTTCATCGCCGAACTGGAAGGTCCGCTAGCCAAGCTGGAGCGGGTCGTGGGGCGGACCTATGGACGGGCCTGCGACGCGGTGCTGGGCGACGGACGGTGCCGGGTCGATCTGACGGCCTTTCCCGGCGCGGCCTGCGACAAGCGTTGGGAAACCTGTGTCGGGACCTTCACAAACGGGATCAATTTCCAGGGTTTTCCGGGCATTCCGGGCGACGACTTCCTGACCGCCGCGCCGGTCGAGGGCGGGCGCAATGACGGTGGGAGCCGGTGATGAGGTCGCGGGGCGACGGTGCCGTGGCCGTCGCGCGAACATGGCTGGGCACGCCATACCGTCATCAGGCCAGCGTGCGGGGCGTGGGGGCTGACTGTCTGGGGCTGGTGCGTGGAGTTTGGCGCGAACTGGTGGGCGGCGAGCCCGAGCCGATGCCGTCCTATGGGTCGGACTGGGCCGAGGTCGGGGACGAGGAGACGCTGCTGGCGGCGGCGCGGCGCTGGCTGATCGAGAAGCCGATCGAGCGGGCGTGTGTCGGCGACGTGTTGATGTTCCGCATGGCGGCCGGATGTCCGGTCAAACACTGCGCGATCCTGAGCGAGGTCGAGGGATGCGAGCCGCGGATGATCCACGCCTATTGGGGCCGGGCGGTGGTGGAGAGCTGGATGGGGGCGTGGTGGCACCGGCGACTGGTGGCGGCGTTCGGTTGGCCGGGCGCGGATGGGGGAGACGATTGAATGGCGCAGGTGATCCTGAGCAGCGTGGGCCAGGCGGTCGGCGGGCCGATCGGCGCCGTCATCGGCTCGACTCTGGGGCGGGCCATCGACCAGCGCGTGATCTCGGGCCTGGAGCCGGCGCGTCAGAGAGGGCCCCGTCTCGAGGCGCTGAAGGTTCAGGGCACGGCGGAAGGCGCGCCGATGGTGGCGGCATTCGGTCGCGCGCGGGTGACGGGTCAGGTGATCTGGGCGGCGCGGTTCCTGGAGGGACGCAAGACGTCGTCGGGCGGCAAGGGCGGTCCACGGACGGTGGCGTACGACTATTCGCTGAGCTTCGCCGTGGCGCTGTGCGAGGGCGAGATCGACGGGATCGGCCGGGTGTGGGCGGACGGGCGGCCCATGGATCTTTCGGGCGTGGAGATGCGGGTGAATCGCGGTGGCGAGGCTCAGACGCCCGACCCGCTGATCGAGGCGGTGGAGGGGATGGCTCCGGCGTATCGGGGCACGGCCTATGTGGTGTTCGAAGATCTGCCGCTGGGTCGCTATGGCAACCGGCCGCCACAGTTGGCCTTTGAGGTGTTTCGGCGGGCCGGTGCCGGGAGGACGGCGCTGGAGGACCGGCTGGAAGGCGTGTGCCTGATCCCGGGCGCGGGTGAGTTTGTGCTGGCGACGGATGTGGTGACGCGCCGCGCCGGGCTGACACGGACGACGGCCGAGAATGTGCACGGCGGGGATGGACGGACGGACCTGATTGTGTCGCTCGACCAGTTGATGGCCCAGGCACCGGCGTTGAAACGGGTCAGTCTGGTGATCGGCTGGTTCGGGAGCGACCTGCGAGCCGCGCAGTGCAAGGTCCGCCCGGGCGTAGAGCGGGTAGGCAAGGCGACCGAGCCGCTGGTCTGGTCGGTCGCAGGTCTCAGGCGCGGGGACGCGCAGGTGATCTCGGAGAGCGGCGGCGGACCGGCCTATGGCGGGACGCCGTCGGACGAGAGCGTGCGGCAGGCCGTGGCGGAGCTGAAAGCGCGAGGACTGAAGATCACCCTGTACCCGTTCGTCTTCATGGATGTGCCGACGGGCAATGCGCTGCCGGACCCCTACGGCGCGACCGAGCAGGCGGCCTATCCGTGGCGCGGGCGGGTCAGGGGGCGGGACGGGAGCCAGGCGGGGGCGGATGTCGCGGCGGTGTTCGGAACGGCGGGGGGCTGGGGTCTGCGGCGGCTGGCGCTGCACTATGCAGCGCTGGCGGCCGAGACGGGGGCCGACGGACTGCTGATCGGGTCGGAGATGCGCGGGCTGACAAGAACCCGGGACGCGTCCGGCGGTTTTCCGGCGGTGGACCAGTTCCGCACGCTGGCGGCGGAGTGCCGGGCGCTCGTCGGACCAGGCGTCGAGATCAGCTATGCGGCCGACTGGTCCGAGTATTTCGGGCGGCACGACGGGGCTGACGTCGCCTTCCATCTGGACCCGCTGTGGGCCGATGCGAATATCGATTACGTCGGGATCGACTGGTATCCGCCGCTGGGCGACTGGCGGGCGGGGGACGGGGGCGTGGACGGCGCGACCTTCGTCGGACCGGACGATCCCGCCTATCTGGCGGCACAGGTCGCGGGTGCGGAAGGGTTCGACTGGTTCTATGCGTCTGACGCCGACCGAGCAGCGCAGGCGCGAACCGCCATCGTCGATACGGCGCACGGCGAAAACTGGGTGTTCCGGCCCAAGGACCTGACGGGCTGGTGGAGCCATGCCCACCACGACCGGCCCGGCGGCGTCCGGAGTGCCACGCCGACGGCCTGGGTTCCCGGCATGAAGTCGATCCGGCTGGCGGAATTCGGCTGCGCGGCGGTGGACCGGGGCGGCAATGCGCCCAATCTGTTTCAGGACCCGAAGAGCGCGGAGAGCGGCTTGCCGCCTTTTTCGACCGGCGCGCGGAACGACGGGATGCAGCGGCGGGCGTTGGAGGCGGTGCTGGGTCATTTCGCGGTGCCGGAGAACAATCCCGTTTCGGCGGTCTATGGCGGGCGGATGTTGGCGGGGGCCGATGTCTGGTGCTGGGACGCACGGCCGTGGCCGGCATTTCCCGGGCGGGCTGAGGTATGGGCCGATGCGGGCGCGTGGCGGACCGGGCACTGGTTGAACGGGCGGCTGGGCGGAGAGACGCGGGATCTGATTGCGGCGCTGCTGACGCGCGGCGGGCTGGAGGACGATGCGTTCGAGGTCGGGCCGGGCAATGGTACCGTGCAGGGCTATGTCATCGACCGGCCGATGCGGACGCGCGATGCGCTGGAGCCGCTGCTGGCCGGGCTGGGGCTGGTCGCGGCGGAGCGTGACGGCAGGGTCGCGGTGATCGGGGCCGGGGCAGTGGAGACGGCGCTGACGCTGGAGGCGCTGGCCTTGGCGGACGACGGCGCGAGCGTTCGGGCGGATCGGGTGCTGGAGCCTGCGCCGGGAACGGCGCGGGTGCGGTTCATCGACGGAGACGCGGACTACCAGACGGGATCGGTGGTCGCCCGGTCGGCGGGCCAAGGCGGTAGCGTGGATATGGATCTGCCGGCGGTGTGTTCGGTGGCGCTGGCGCGATCGGCGGCGGAGCGCGCGCTGGAGGGGGCGGAGGCCGAGCGGCTGACGGTGGCCCTGGGTCCGCTTGGGGCGTTGCAGCTGGAGCCGGGGGATGTGGTCTCGGTCGAGGGCCGAACCGGCGACTGGCGGGTGATGCGGCTGGATATTGACGAGACGCCGTCGGCGGTGCTGGAGCGGGTCTCTGGCGTGGCGGCGGGCATTGAGGACGGGCAGCCCTCCGCGCGCGACGACAGCGTGGTGGTCGGGGCACCCTTCTTTCGCATGATCGAGCTGCCGCCGTTGGTCGGGGCCGAGGGCGACGGACGGCCGATCGCGGTCGTGGCGGCGGAACCCTGGCGGTCGATGCGGATCTTCGCCGGGGCCTCGGCGGATGCGCTGACGGCGCGGGGCGAAGTGGTCGAACCCGCGACCGTCGGGGTGCTGATGGAGGCGTTGAGCCCGGGCGCCAGATATCGCTGGGACAGCGTGAACACCCTGACGGTGCGGATCGAGGGACGGGCACCGGAAAGTCGCACGCGTGGCGCGGTGTTCGCGGGTGCCAATGCGGTCGCGGTCGAGACCGAGGCGGGATGGGAGCTGGTGCAGTTCCGAACCGCCGAGCTGATCGGCGACGGAGTCTGGCGGCTGGGCGGGCTGTTGCGCGGGCAGCAAGGGAGCGACGCCGCGATGGCGGCCGGTGCCGAAGCGGGGGCCGTGGTGGTTCTGCTGGATGCAGCAATGACGCGAGCGGACTCACCGAGGGCCGAGCGGGAAATGCCGCTGGTCTGGCGGGCGGGTCCGGCGGGCGGACCCGCCGGGGGCGCGGGGGTCAGTGAGGTTGCCTTCGCGGCGTCAGGCCTGCACGACCGTCCATGGTCACCGGCGCATTTGCTGGCCGCCGAGCGGTCAGACGGCGGCTTCGATCTGGGCTGGATCGCGCGGTCGCGGATTGACGGGGATCGCTGGGAGGGTGAGGCGGCTCCCGCCGATCCAATGCGGTTCCGGGTGCGGGTACTAGCAGGTGCGGAGGTCATGAGGACGCTCGAGGTCGACGGTGAGGCCGCGCTGTATCCGGCGGCGGATTTGGCGACGGATTTCCCGGGTGGTCCGGGTCCCGACGTGACTATCGCGGTGGCGCAGTGGGGTGATGGATATGGCTGGGGTGCTGAGGCAAGGGTCACGCTGGGTTGAACCGCACAGGTCCAGCAGGTTTTCGGCGCCATGCCTTTGCGGAATCTCGCCGATGCCCTAACTGATCCATTCGGCATTTGATGGGCTTGAGCCCGGCGCAGGAGCGATCTCGAACGTGGCGGGTGATCCCTACAAGGAACTGGGCGTTTCGAGGGGCGCGAGCGCGGACGAGGTCAAGAAGGCGTTCCGCAAGCTGGCCAAAGAACTGCATCCGGACAAGAACCCCGGCAACACCGTGGCCGATGAGCGTTTCAAGCGGATCACCGGTGCCTTCGACCTGCTGGGCGACAAGGAGAAGCGGGCCAAATTTGATCGCGGTGAAATCGACGCCGACGGGCGCGAGCAGTCCCGAGGTTATGCCGGCGGCGGAACTCCGGGCGGTTTCGGGCGTGGGGGTCAGCGCGGCGGGGCGCAGCCCGGGTTCGAGAACATCGACCTGGACGAACTGTTTGGCGGCATGTTTGGTGGCGGTGCGCGTCCCGGAGGCGCGCGTCCGGGCGGGTTCCCGGCCAAGGGCGCGGACGTCAGGGCGACGCTGGAGATCAGCCTGGAGGATTCGATTTCGGGCGCGACGCGGCGGATTCAATTCTCGGACGGGCGGACGCTGGATGTGACCATCCCAACGGGCGCGGCGGACGGCCAGACCATCCGGCTGCGCGGGCAGGGCGCGCCGGGCGCGTCGGGGCGAAGCGAGGCGGGTGACGCCCTGATCACGATGAAGCTTGCGCCGCATCCGGTGTTCTTGCGCGAAGGAGCGGACCTGACGATGGATCTGCCCGTGTCGCTGGCCGATGCGGTTCTGGGCGGGAAAATCCCGCTGCGGACACCGGAAGGGACGGTGTCGATGACCATTCCCAAGGGCTCCAGTTCGGGCAAGGTGCTGCGGCTGAAAGGCCGGGGCGCGTTCGCGGACGGCAAGCGCGGCGACCTGCGGGCCAAGCTGATGGTTATGCTGCCCGAGCCGGAGAATGAGGCGTTGACCAAGCTCGCGCAGGCGATGCGCGACGCCGGACCTTTCAAACCATGGCGCGACTGATGGCCAACCGACCCAAAGTAAAACCGGCGCGGCCGTGGTTCTCGTCGGGGCCGACGGCCAAGCGGCCGGGATGGTCGTCGCAGGCGATCTCGCATGACCTGCTGGGCCGGGGCATCCGCTCGCCAGAGGTGGTGGAGCGGTTCGCCCGTGCTCTGAAGCTGACGCGGGAACTGCTGGAGGTCCCCGAAGACTGGGTGCTGGTTTATGTGCCGGGGTCGGACACCGGAGCGGTCGAGGCGGCCATGTGGTCGATGCTGGGCGAACGACCGTTGCAGGTCATGGCGTTCGAGAATTTCGGCAAGGTCTGGGCCACCGACGCGGTCGAACACCTGAAGCTTGAACCCGACCTGCTGACGGCACCGTGGGGCCGCTGGCCAGACACGTCGCGTGTCGATCCGAAGAAGGATCTGGTGTTTCCCTGGAATGGCACGACGGCCGGGGTCAAGGCACCCGATGCCGACTGGATCGCCGACGACCGCGAGGGGATCGTGATCTGCGACGCCACCTCGGCGGCTTTCGCCATGCCGCTGCCGTGGGGCAAGCTGGATGTGGTCACGTTCAGCTTCCAGAAGGCGCTGGGGGGGGAGGCGGGGCTGGGGGTGGCGGCGTTGTCGCCCCGGGCGGTGGCCCGGCTGGACCACTATGCGCCGCCGCGCGCGGTGCCCAAGGTTCTGCGGCTAAGGGACGCGCACGGGTTCGACCGGATGCTGGCGTCGGGCTCGATGCTCAACACCTTTTCGGTCTGGACGATCGAGGACTGGATCGACGCGGTGGAATGGGGATTGGCGATCGGGGGGCTGGATGTCCTGATCGCGCGGACGAATGCCAACGCCGCAGCGCTGGACGCCTGGGTGCGGCGCACGGAATGGATCGAGTATCTGGCCGAGGACCCGGCCACGCGGTCGACCACATCGGTGTGCCTGAAGCTGGTCGATGCGCGGGTCGTGGCCATGGACGACGAAGCCCGACGCTCCCTGGTCACGCGCATGAAGGCACTGGTCGAGGACGAGGGCGCGGCTTTCGATATCGAGGGCCACCGGAACGCGCCGGCGGGTCTGAGAATCTGGTGCGGCTGCACGGTGGATGTGGCCGACGTCGAGGCGCTGACGCCTTGGCTGGACTGGGCGTTCGAGACGGCGCTGGCGGAATAATCATTCGATGGCGGGACACCCGCCGATTCCCCGTTTATAGCCTGCGCCCGCATTCCGAAATCCCGGACAGCGGAGACACACCTTGGCGAACGTGGCGGTGGTCGGAGCCCAGTGGGGCGACGAGGGCAAGGGCAAGATCGTCGACTGGTTGTCGAACCGGGCCGACATGGTCGTGCGGTTCCAGGGCGGGCACAATGCCGGCCACACGCTGGTGGTGGACGGCAAGGTCTATAAGTTGGCGCTGCTTCCGTCGGGCGTGGTGCAGGGCAAGCCCTCGATCATCGGCAACGGCGTGGTTGTCGACCCTTGGCATCTGGTCGGAGAGATCGAGAAGATCGTGGCGCAAGGCATCGCCATCAGCCCGGACATCCTGACCGTCGCTGACAATGCTTGCCTGATCCTGCCCATCCATCCGGCGCTAGACGTCGCGCGCGAGGCGGCTGCAAGCGCGCCGGGCGCCAGGATCGGCACCACCGGTCGGGGCATCGGTCCCGCCTATGAGGATAAGGTCGGGCGGCGGGCCATCCGCGTCTGCGACCTGGCCAATGAAGACGACCTGAAGGTCAAGATCGAGCGCCTGCGCTCTCACCACGACCCGCTGCGGGCCGGCCTGGGTCTGGAACCGATCGATCCGGAAGCGCTGCTGGCCTCGCTGCTGGAGATCGCGCCAAAAATCCTGCCCTATGTAAAGCCCGCCTGGCGGGTGCTGGATCAGGCCCGGCGGGACGGCAAGCGGGTGCTGTTCGAGGGCGCGCAGGGCGCGTTTCTGGACGTCGACCATGGCACCTATCCTTATGTGACGAGCTCCAACACCGTAGCGGGACAGGCGGCCGCAGGGTCGGGTATCGGGCCGCGCGGCGTTGGCTATGTGCTGGGAATCGTGAAGGCCTATACGACCCGCGTGGGCGAGGGGCCCTTCGCCTGCGAACTGAACGACGAGGTCGGTCGGCATCTGGCGACGGTCGGACGCGAGGTCGGGGTCAATACCGGCCGGGCGAGGCGGTGCGGCTGGTTCGACGCGGTTCTGGTGCGCCAGTCGGTGGCGATCAATGGCATCGACGGCATCGCCCTGACCAAGCTGGACGTGTTGGACGGGTTGACGACGCTTAAGATCTGTACCGGGTATCGCATCGACGGCGAGGTGCTGGACTATCTGCCGTCCAGCCTGAAAGCACAGGCGGTGGCCGAGCCGGTGTTCGAGGAGATGGAGGGCTGGAGCGAAAGCACGGCCGGGGCCCGCAGCTTCCGCGACCTGAACGCCAATGCCGTCAAATATGTCCGCAGGATCGAGGAATTGATCGGGGCACCGGTCGCGCTTTTGTCGACCAGTCCCGAGCGCGACGACACCATCATGATGCACGACCCATTCCGCGGCTGATCTCGAAGCCCGGCATTCAACAGCCCTTAACCGGCGTCCGTTAAGGATGACCGTAACGGTCTGGAGAGATGCGTCTTGTTTGCTGCCGATCACCGTCTGCTGGCCAAGTTAGCTCCGATGCTGAGGCGGGTTCTGATCGTCGATCCGAACGCCCATTCCGCTCGCATGCTGACCGAAATCATCAAGGGGCTGGGTGCCGCAGAAATCATGGTTGAGCCGACCAGTGACCGCGCCCTGAAGACAGCGGCCGATCTGGATCCCGGAATCGTCTTCACCGAGCGGACCGGCGAAAAGCTGGACGGAGAGGCGCTGGCGCGGAGCCTGCGCCGGTCGCACCTGGATTGCCGTCGGGCGCCGATCATCATGGTCACGTCCGAGGCGACGGCGACCACCATCCTGGGTGCGCGTGACGCCGGCGTGCACGAGTTTCTTCGCAAGCCCTACACCAGCGCGGACCTGTTTAAACGGGTCGAGAACGTGGCGTTGAAGCCGCGCGACTGGGTCGAGGCCGTCGGCTATGTCGGACCGGATCGGCGGCGGTTTAACTCGGCCGAGTTTTCAGGTCCGGGCAAGCGCAAAGCCGACAAGCCGACGACGGGGGCCGAGGCGAATGCAGCGGCGAAGGACCAGGCCATGCGGATTCTGGCCTCGGCGCTGGATCAGTTCGACAGCGATCCGGCCCAAGCGGTGCGGGCTATCCGCGAACAGGCGTCACAGTTGAAAGCCTTGGCCATGAAGGCGTCGGATTCGCGCCTGGTGGTGGCGGTTGGCGCTCTGGAAGTGACCTTGGCATCCGGTCCGGCGACCAAGGAAACCCTGGCGGCGCCGGTCGGGACGTTGCTAGCCATGGCCCCGCCTATGCAGCGGGCGGGCTGAGACCGACGTCATCTAACGCAGCAGCCCCACATAGGCCGCAACGATCCGTGGCCAGACGGCCGAGGTTGGACCATCAGCTCGAAATGCCCGGTGCCTGCCAGCACCACCGACGTCGCGGCATCGCCCGCCGTCGCTGCGGCTGACGCATAGGCCTGGCCGAAACGCGGCGGGACGATCGGATCGAGCGCGCCTGAAACGATGATTTGACGATCGCCCAGCGGCACCAAGGCGGGTGGGGATGTGTCGGCGAACACGTCGCGCCCGCCTGTTCCCTGAACGCTGACGAGCCCGTCGATGGTTGAGGGACCGCCGCAGGCGTCGGGCCCGGTCGCGCGGTAGGCGGCCAGATCAGCGATGCCCGCCAGCGACACGATGCCGCGAACCGGCAGCGGATTGGCGACCCGCAACGGGCTGGACATCTGGAGACGGTCGCGAGCGGCCGCCCATAGCGCCAGATGGCCGCCTGCAAAATGGCCACAGACCACGACGCGGCGCAGATCCAGTCCATGCTGCGGGGCCAGCGTTCGCAGCTGATCAAGGCCCGCAGCGATGTCCCGGAACGTGTCCGGATAGGCGCCGCCGGGGTGAACGATGCGGCGATATTCCAGGTTCCAAACGGCGTAGCCCCGGTCGCGCAAGTCGGCTGCCATATAGTCCATCAGCTCGGTACCCGGCAGGTCGGCGCGCCAGCAGCCGTCGTGAATCAGGACGATGACGGGATGGCGACCTTGGCCGCGCGGCAGCCGCAGCTCGCTGAACTGGAACGGGTCTGCGCCATAGGCGATGCGGTGGTCGCCTGTGGCCTTGGGCTTTTCCAGAAGCTGGCTGAAGGTGATCGAGGTGCGGGTTTCGACCGGATCGACGACGGCCGGCGGGGACGTGCAGGCGGCGACAGACAGGAATGCGGCCACGGCCACGAAAATCGGGCGCATTTGTCCCGGTCCTGTCAAAGTCGCCGTTTCACCGGTGCAGCGGCTCACGGTAGAGACCGTTAGCCGTCCGGCAACCGGAGCCTCGCGCATGACCACCCGCCAGACCTGCCTCGACCGGGACGCCGTTGATCCCCTGGCCTGGGTGCGCAAGCGGTTCATCCTTCCGGACGGTGTCATCTATCTGGACGGCAATTCGCTGGGTGCCCTGACCGTCGGGGCGCGTGAGCGGGTGCGTGAGACGACCGAACGGCAATGGGGCCGGGATTTAATCGCAAGCTGGAACAGCCATGGCTGGATCGGCTTGCCGCAACAGGTCGGAGGCAAGATCGCGCGTCTGATCGGGGCGAAGGCGGGCGAGGTCGTGGCCGCGGATTCGGTGTCGGTGAACCTGTTCAAACTGGCCTCGGCGGCGGTGCGGGCGCAGGGGCCGAAGCGGCGAGCGGTCGTCATAGAGCGGGGCGATTTCCCGACCGATCTCTATATTCTTCAAGGATTGGCCGAGGCGATGCCGGAGGTCGAGCTTCGAGTCGTCGCGCCTGGTGCCTTCACGGAGGCACTGGACGAGGGGACGGCGCTGGTCCTGTTGAGCCACGTCCATTACCGGACCGGGGCGGTCCGCGACATGGCGGCTCAAAGCGCCCGGGTTCGCGCCGTCGGGTCGCTGAGCCTGTGGGATCTGAGCCATAGCGGGGGCGTGCTGGACGTTGACCTGAACCGCGACGGCGCCGATTTGGCGGCCGGTTGCGGCTACAAGTATCTGAACGGCGGGCCGGGAGCACCGGCCTATGTTTTCGTGGCAGAGCGGCATCAGGCGACGTTGCGCAATCCGCTGTCGGGCTGGATGGGTCACGCGCGACCGTTCGACTTCGTCGATGATTATGAGCCCGCGCCGGGGATCGACCGCTGGCTGTGCGGGACGCCGCCGGTCCTGAGCCTGGCGGCGCTGGATGCGGCTCTGGACGCCTTCGAGGGC
>Ga0105047_10004649_pt1 | contig 23826 bp, 19 predicted proteins | sample MAT04_FD_78384 | JGI IMG/M metagenome (GOLD analysis project Ga0105047, IMG submission 78384) | Freshwater microbial communities from Lake Fryxell liftoff mats and glacier meltwater in Antarctica - MAT-04 (megahit assembly) | ecosystem: Environmental > Aquatic > Freshwater > Ice > Liftoff... | reverse complement strand
AGCCCGAGCCTGCCCTGGTCGCTGCGCCTGTCGGACCCACTTCCAAGCTGGCTCCGGCCGACGGGACAAAAGCCGAGCGGCTGGCCGCGATGCGCGGGCCGGTGCTGGCCTGCACGAAGTGCCCTCAACTCGTGAAGTCGCGCACCCAGGTCGTCTTCGGCGTGGGAAATCCCGAGGCGGAGCTGATGTTCGTCGGCGAAGCGCCGGGCGAAGATGAGGACAAGGAAGGCGAGCCATTTGTCGGCAAGGCCGGGCAGTTGCTCACCAAGATCATCGTCGCGATGGGTTTCACGCGGGAGGACGTTTATATCGGCAATGTCCTTAAATGTCGGCCCGACATGCCGCCCGGCATGCCCGGCAATCGCAAGCCGAAGCCCGACGAAATGCAGACCTGCCTGCCGTATTTGCGTGAGCAGATCGACATCATCCAGCCGCGGCTGATCGTCGCGCTGGGCGGCACGGCGATGGAGGGATTGCTCGGCGCAACCGAGCCGATGTCGCGGCTGCGCGGACGCTGGCATGACTTCCAGGGCACGCCGCTGATGGCCACCTATCACCCGGCCTACCTGCTGCGAAATCAATCGCTGGGCGAAAAGCGCAAGGTCTGGGAGGACATGCTCTTGGTCCTCGGACGCCTCGGAAAAACGATCACGGAGAAGCAGCAGGGCTACTTTCTTCCGAAGTAGAAACGGGGAACCCGGCGGCGCGCATGGCCCGCCGATGCACCCACTCCAAGGCGCGTTCCGAAAACGCCGCGGCGATGGCGAGCAGGAACGCGAGGCGCACCACGTTTCGCGAGACTTTGACTTTTTCCGCGCGCTCCAGGGTGCCCGGCTGACCGAGCAGATGCAGCGTGCGGAGCCCGAGATACCACGGGAGAAAGCACGCCACGCGGAGCCGGATCGAACGCAGGGCGGCGATGTATTGGTGGCCATGGTCGAGTTGCCCGGCGGCGCGCGCCCGCCAGCGATCGAAGACGGCCTGGGCCTTGGCGGGCTGGTCGATGAGCGGCATGGGCGAGGTGCCGGCGGCGCGCAGTTCATTCTCGGGCAGGTAGCAGCGTCCGTTGCGCAAGTCCTCGGGGAAGTCGCGCAGGATGTTCACGAGTTGCAGTCCCTTGCCGAATTCCTGCCCGAGCCGCCGCAGATCGGCGAGGCCGAGGATGGAACATTCGGACAGGTGATTGAGGCAAAGGCGGGTCCAGAATTCGCCGACGCAGCCCGCGACGAGGTAGGTGTATTCGTCCAGTTCTTCGGCGTTTTGCAGCGCGACGATTTGTTCCCCGCCGCGGAAGCGTTCGATGTCGAGCGTCTGGCCGCGAATGATTTTTTGCAGCACATCCACGATTTCGCTGCGGTCTTTGTTGTCGATCTGCGCGAGCCATTCCAGGCAACGCTCGATGTTGCAGAGCAGGACGGTTTCCCCCGGATGCGGCGTGTGAATGTCGTGCTGCAACGACGCGAGGCCATCCGTGCGGCCGATGCGAATCATCTTACTGAAGGCGGCGAGATGCTGGAGGCGGATCTCTTCGGGAGCTTCGGTGCTGTCCGCGATGGTATCACTCGCGCGGGCCAGCAGGTAGGCGAGGCCGATCGGTGCGCGGAGGCGGGCTGGGAGAATGCGGATCGAAAGATAGAAGGAGCGCGAGACCGAGGCCAGCAGGGGGCCGCCGAGATCTTTGGTATTCATCGCCATGGGTGGGAAGGGACTACACGAAATGGCGCGGGGTGGGGAGAGTGGATTTGCGGCGCCGCTCTCCGGCGTGTCCCGCCCGCTTCATTCCGGGCCGACGGAGCGAAGGATGATCTTGCTCTCGCTGAAATGACCGAGGTCGAGAGACTCGCCGTCTTTCAGCCACTCGGCGCGCCGCGCGATGGACGGGAGCTTGGCTTCCTTGCGCCAGCTCTCGATGAGGCGAAACGCATTCGCATCCAGCGCCACGGGGGATTTGCTGGCGTAGATCGTGTGGTAGGGAAAAGCGTAGTTGGGGTTGAAGCGCGGGCCGCCGGCGTATTGCGCGAGGAGCGCGTCCATGATCGTGAGGACGACTTTTCCGCCGACGCGCTCGTCGGCGTAGAGGTCGAGCAGGCTGCTCGCGGCATCGCCTTCGGTCGAGGTGAAGCGGCGCCAGTTGTCGATGTTGGGCACGGTCATGTTGTAGATCGCGCCGGCCACACCGCAGCCGGCTTCGTCCGAGAGCACCGGCACGTTGATGATCTTCGTAACCTGTTTGCTGAGCACGCTGGCGAGGCAACTGTTCGAACTCAGTTGGTCAGCTTCGACGATCTTCTTGCCGAGCTTGCCTTGCTTTTCCGCGAAGAGGGCGTCGCCCCAGATGAGTTTGCCGAGCACCGGCGCGGAGAAGATGGCGGTGCGGTCGAAGCCCGTGATCGGCGGCACGTTCGCCACTTCGTAGCCACCGCGCTGGCGGACGTAACCGGCGGCGCGCAAATCCTCCAGGTCACGATCCCAGACGATGATGCGGCTGCGCGCCACACCGGCCTGCTCCAAACCTTCGACGACCGCCTCGACGATGCCGCGATGCGATCCGAAGTAGCGCCCACCCGCCGCCGCGACCTTGATCCCCACGCGATCCGTGGGCGCGACGAGCGACTGCCACGCGCGTTTTACTTCTGCCTGCCCCGTGACCGCGCGCACCAGTCGATCCACCATGCGGCGGGTGACCGCGGGGTTCTCCTCGAATTGATCGAGGGCGAGCGCTTCCTGGGCGTAGTAGATCGTGGAAGAAGCCGGAGCCGGTGGCGCGCTCTGCGGTTCCGCCGCGCGGAGCGGCAGGCAGGAGAGCGCGACGATGGCCGCGAGCGAGGGTCGAAACACAGGCGGCGAATATGCGGGCGGCTCCCGGAGTGTCAATGCGCTCGCTCTGCGCCCAAAATAAACCCGCCGCGGGGAGGACGCGGCGGGTTAACGGGAAGCGGTGGTGGGGCTTAGCTCAAGCCGAGCGAGCGGAGCAGCGAACGGTCGATGCGACCCGTCACTTCGAGGCGGTTGCGATATTGGTATTCGCGAATCGCGCCGCGCGTGCCGGGGCCGGCGTCGCCATCGATTTCGCCGCGATAGTAGCCGCGCCGGGCGAGCGCGCGCTGCACGTCCACGGTGAGATCGTCGTCGTAATCCACCGAGCGCTGCGTCGAGCGATAGTAGGAGGGGGAGGTGGAAAACGAGAGACCGACCGTGGGGCGGGAATAGTAGGAGGAGGCCGGATAGGAGGGGGAGCTGCCGTAGTAGGGGGAGCTGCCGTAGTAGGGGGAGCTGCCGTAGTAGGAAGGATACGAGGCGTAGCCGCCATACGGCTGGTCGCTGCGGTAGGCGACGGTTGGCGGGCAGTAGCTCCGGTGGGACGTATAGTATTGGCGCGATCCGCGGTCGTCGCAGTGACGGTGGCGGTGTTTGTCCTTGGCCCACCCGGCGGAAGGGGCGGCGATGCACAGAGCGGCAAGCAACGAGGAAAAGACGGCGAGGTTTTTCATAGTGGTGAGGAATCGACCGTCCAGACGGGAGGCCGGCGGGACTTCTTCAAAAAAATCCGCACATTTTTCCGGCCGGCAAGCGGAGAATGCTTCGTCCCCGCTCAGGGCACGGCGATTGGCTGGCCGCCTTTGAGGGTGATCGGCTGGCAATACAGACCCAGCGGCTGGCGCTTCCACCAGCCCGGCTGGCCATCGCCGAAGCGGGTGAAATGGTAATCATAGACGACGGCACGCACGAAGGTTGGCGGGCGGTCTGGGAAGGGATTCTTCTCCATGAGAGCGAGGACTTCCGGCGAGCCTTCGAGCAGGCGCACGAGGAACTGTACGAACCACGGATTCTGCTGCACCGAGCCCAGCGCCGCGAACCACATCTGCCAGTCCAGGCGCGGCTGATGCGGCGCGACCAGGCCCGGCCTCCGGCGCACGTCGCCCGGTTTCCACGGGAATTCGTATTCGCGCCAGAGGACGCCGTCGTTGCTTCCTTCCACTACGATCTCGTGCCGCTCCGTCGTCATCACGGCGAAAAGTCCGTAGCCGTTGAAACTCCAGAACGGCGCGACCGCTCCGCGCAACGCCGCCAGCGGCGCGGGCCACTTTTTGACCAGCCCGAGCGAGGAAAGCAGCGGCTGGACGGTGATCAAAAAAACCAGCGCCAGCAGCGCCCCGGCTGTCCATCGCGCCCACATTTCTGGAGGCGCGGATTCCTGGGCTGCCGCCTTCAGCCCGAGCCGTGCTCGCCAGCGGGCAGGCCACGCCTTGTCGTCGAAAAGCAGCAGGCACAAGCCAATGGTGAGGAAGTTGAAGAACGCGTAGTTGCCGGTGGCGGCGATGATGAGTTGCAGGGCGATGAGCGTGGCTGCGGCTCCGTGCCGCCAGCGCCGCGGCGCGATGATGAGGAGCGGCGCGAGGAACTCGATGACGAACATCAGGAACGTCACCAGGCAGAGCAGCCACTCCGGCAATTGGTGCGCCAGCCAGGCTGTCCACAACGGCAACGGCTGCGTTTCGAAATGGTAGTCGAGCGCGGTTAATCCGTGCCAGGTCGGATCGCCACTGGCCAGTTTCACCACGCCGGACTGAAACATCAGCCGGAAAAGCAACCACCAGAGCAGCCAGCGCGCGGCGTCGGTCCGCAGCGAGTGCCGTTGCCAATCCGGCCGCCACTGCCAGGGCAGCCAGACCGCGGCGAGGAGCGCCGTCTCCAGCAGCAGCGCGTCCCATTGGAAGCCGAGGAAGGGATTCGTGACCCAGCAAAGGGAAAGATACAGCCCCCAGAGCAACCACGCGCAGAGACCGGGGAAACATTCGCCCCAGATCAGCACGACAGCCAGCGCGACGCCCACGAGGCACAGCAGCACGAGCATCCAGTCGCCCGCGCTGATCCAGCAGAGCGTCGGCACCTGCCAGAGCGCCGCCGCGCCGAGCCTGGACCAGACCGCTTCGAGCCATGGTTCCGCCGGCACGATCCCGCGCGCCCCGGCCAGTCCGCGGATTTGCAGACCGAGCGAGGCAAAGGCGCAGAAAAATACCGCCCCAAGCACGCGGGCGAAAGCCCAGCGGGCCATGGTGAAGTCGCGGTTGGGGAACATCCCGCCAAGAAATCCCGCAAAGCCCGGCGCCGCGCAAGCCCCGACGATTGCGCGGTGATTGCGCGGTGATCGCGCGGTGATCGCGCGGGTTGTGGCCCGCGAATCGATCCGCGGGATTTATTGCGGGCGGAATTGAGCGCGCCGTGCAAATTCTTTATCGACAACTTTTCTTGATGGGGTTTGCTTCGCCTTAGAAACTTTCCGAACCCCCTTTCATCCTTATGCCTCGATTCAATTATGTCGCGCTGGACTCGCGTGGCCAGGAATCCACCGGAGTAATCGAAGCCTCTTCGTCCAACGACGCGGTCGGCCAGCTCCGGCAATCGGGTTATTTTCCCACCAGCGTGGTCGAGGAGGGCAAGGGCAAGGCGGTCGCCAGGGCGACGAAAGCCGTGGCCAAACAGTCCAAGACGGTGAGTGGGCCGAAGAAAAAGGGGGGCGGGATCGTGCTCTTCGAGAAGAAGACGGTGAAGACCAAGGTGCTGATGATTTTCACCCGGCAGTTGGCAACGCTGATCGATGCGGGTCTGCCGCTGTTGCGCTCGCTGACGGTGCTGGCCAAGCAGGAGCGCGATCCGCTGCTGCACAAGACGATCAATGCGCTGGCGGACTCGGTGCAGGGAGGATCCACGTTTAGCGAATCGATGGCGCTGCACCCGATGATCTTCAACAAACTCTATATCAACATGGTGAAGGCGGGCGAACTCGGCGGTGTGCTCGAACTCGTGCTGAACCGTCTCGCCGAGTTCCAGGAAAAGGCGCAGAAGGTGAAGAACAAGGTGGTTTCGGCCATGGCCTATCCCGTCATCGTGCTGATTATCGCGATCCTGATCATGGGCTTCCTGATGGCCTTCATCGTGCCGCGGTTTGAGACGATCTTTAAGGACATGCTCGGAGGGAAGCCGCTGCCGCTGATCACGCAGTGGGTCATCGCGGTCAGCAATTTCGTCCAGAACATGTTCGTGCCGCCGTATCTGTGGTTTACGATCGGAACGGTCGTGGCGTTGATCGTGGGGTTCAAGTCCGTCACTTCCAGCGAAGCCGGGCGTACCGTCCTCGATAAGCTGAAGCTCAAAGTCCCGGTTTTCGGCGACCTCCTGCGCAAGAGTGCGATTTCGCGGTTCAGCCGGACGCTGGGAACGCTGGTGACTTCCGGTGTACCGATTCTCCAGGCGCTTAATATTACGCGCGATACCGCGGGGAACCACGTCATCGCCGACGCGGTGACCAAGGTACACGATGCGGTGAAAGAAGGTGAATCCATCGTCCAGCCGCTGGAGGCGAGCGGAGTCTTCCCGCCGATGGTGATATCGATGGTGGACGTGGGCGAGGAGACCGGCCAACTGCCGGAGATGTTGCTGAAAATCGCGGAAGTGTACGATGACGAAGTGGACAACGCGGTCGAGGCCGTCACCTCGCTTCTCGAGCCGATCATGATCGTCTTCCTGGCGCTGATCGTCGGCACGATCGTCATTGCGCTCTTCATGCCGCTGATCGAAATCATCAAGCAGATGGGCGCCGGCGCCGGCGGTTAGTTTCCCTTGGCCCTGGCAACTTCCGCACGCTACTTTTCCTCATGAAACGCTCCCCCTCGCGCCACGCCTTCACGTTGATCGAGATGATCACCGTCATCGCCATCATCGCCATCCTCTCCGGGTTGGTCCTGTCGATCGCCGGGCTGGTGCAAAACAAAGGAACGCGCGCCAAGGCGGAGGGGGAGGTCAATGCGCTGAGAGCAGCGTGCGAATCCTACAAGACGGACAACGGCGGGTATCCGCAGGACATACCGATTTCCGATACCGGTCCGTCAGTCACCAACGATCTGGACCCGAGGCTGCATGCAAATCCGTCCTCCAGCGGCACTCCCTCGTATGCGGCTTCGAGCCTCTTTATATACAAGCAGCTCAGCGGTGACGAGAATCTGAATGGCAAGATCGATGGAACCGAGATTGGGCGAAAATATGCCACGGATTTCTTCAGGCCCTCGCGCTTCGACTCGACGTTTGCCAGCGCGGTGAGGAACAATCCGAGCACCTCCACGAAGATCTCCCATGTCGTGGACCCATTTGGTTTCCCCTTCGGCTATTCGACGGCGGGCCTCAAGGCCGAGCAGGATTACCGGACGCAGCTTGAGACCAATGCTTCGGCGACCCGCCCGGCGACGCTCAAGGGTTACAATCCGACCTTCGACCTCTGGTCCACCGCCGGCGCAAAGTCCGGCTCGGATAGCGACAAGGCGAAGTGGATTAAGAATTGGTAGCGCGGCGGGCGGACGCTAGAAGCGCCAGTCGTTGATTGTTGCGACGAATTTCGCCAGGGCGTCTTGTTCGGGACGAAGCGGATTGTGCCCGGCATAGGTCAGGTTGCCGAGGATACCGGAGAGCAGGAAATCGCTATAGACGGGTGCATCGCCGAAAAGGAATGGGGAGTGCCGAAGCGTAATTTCGAAACGGTGCAGCAAGCGATCGGCCTCTGCACGAATCAGCGTCGCATCGCGCCGCCATTGCTCGACGCAGCCGCGGCCAAATTTGCGCTCCTTATGCCGCAGGAAAAGACCTCGCGCGATGGAGTCGGCGATGCGGTCGAGGGTGTGAGGATCCTGCAGGCGGAAGGTGTGGAATTCGAGGTCGTCGCTCAGAAACTCGATGACGATTCTTTGCAGGCCGTCGAGGCGCTCGGGAAAGAGGCGGCCGCCGGCGAAGTGCGTATCGACGTAGCGGGCGATGTCTTCGCTGTCGGTGCCCGACTCGATGACCACGCGCCCGTCATGCACGAGAACCGGGACTTGGTAATAAGTGCCGTCGGTGAGGCGGAGCAGTTCGGTGCGGTCCCAGTTGGGAATCTCCCGCGTCTCGAACGCCGCGCCGCTCGCCCGCAGAGCGGCGGTGATCGGGATGCAAAATGGGCTGTATGCCATTTGGTAGATCGTGAGGCTCATAAGAAATCGTGGGGCGGTGGGATGTTGCTGAGGACTGAGGTTGCAGCGCATCCGCCGGTTACCTCAACATCGAACGTTCTACCGCTTTCCCCATCCAATCACCCCATGCGCCGCCTGCTCCCCATCCTCGCTCTCCTCACCGTCACTGCTTTTGCCGACGAGCCGCCGAAAGAAACGCGCTTCATCGCCGAAGCGCGGCAGCTCATCTACGAAGGCAAACGGAGCGGGGAAGGTTACTTTCACCCGGACGGCAACCGGCTGATTTTCCAAAGCGAGCGTGAGGAGGGGAATCCGTTTTACCAGATGTATCTCCTCGATCTGCTCTCGGGCGAAACGGCGCGTGTTTCGCCGGGCGCGGGCAAGACGACGTGCGGCTTTTTCCAGGCGGGAACGAGCCGCGTGCTTTTCGCCTCGACGCATGCCGATCCGGAAACGGCGGCGAAGCAGAAGACGGAGCTGGAATTTCGCGCCAGCGGCAAGCAGCGGAGGTACTCGTGGGACTACGACGCGGCGATGGAAATCTACTCCGCCAATCAGGACGGCACGCAGCTCGTGAACCTGACGAACGCGCCGGGCTACGACGCGGAAGGCGCCTTCTCGCCGGATGGAAAGCAGATCGTCTTTTGCTCGCTGCGCGGTGCCTTCCCGCTCGATCAGCTCGCACCGGAAAAGCGGGCCCTTTACGAGAAAGATCCCGCCTTCTTTGGCGACATCTTCCTTATGAACGCCGACGGCTCGAATGTCCGCCGCCTCACGGACGCGCCCGGCTACGACGGCGGCCCGTTCTTTTCCCCCGATGGCGAGCGCATCATCTGGCGGCGCTTCGACGAGAGCGGGATGAACGCGGATGTGTTCACGATGAGGCTCGACGGCTCGGACAAGCGCCGGATCACCGACTTCAAGTCGATGTCCTGGGCGCCGTATTTTCATCCGAGCGGTCAGTACATCATCTTCACCTCGAACAAACTCGGCTTCTCGAACTTCGAGTTGTTTCTCGTCGATGCGGCGGGCGAGCGCGAACCGGTGCGCGCGACTTTCACCGACGGCTTCGATGGCCTGCCGGTTTTCTCGCCGGAAGGCGCGCGACTTTGCTGGACGAGCGGGCGTACGGGCGACGGAAAGTCGCAGCTCTTTATGGCGAAGTGGAATCATCCCGCGGCGTTGAAAGCCTTGGAGGAATCGCCGAAACGGACGCGCACCCCCGAAGAAAAAATGGTCGCGGAGCAGCGCGCCGCGGAGCGGGAAAAACGTCTCGCTGACGAGGAAGTTAAACTCTCGCCACTGCCGGTGTTGAACGCCGCCACTGCGAGCGCGAGCCTTCCGCTCACGCCGCAAATCACCGGGGCGGACTTGCGCGCCGAGGCCGCGTGGCTGGCTGATCCGGCGCGCGAAGGACGGCTGACGGGCACGCCGGGGGCCAAAGCCGCGGCGGACTTTCTCGCCGGTTACTTCCAGACACTCGACTTGAAACCGCTTGGGCAGGATTTCTTTGGGACGTTCGAATTCAATGCCGGGGCGCGCGTCGAGGCGGACAAATGCGCGCTCGCCGTCACCGCCGACGGCAAGGAAACCGCCTTTACGATCGAGAAGGATTTCCGCCCGCTGGCCTTCAGCGACAACGGCACCGTCGAAGGCGAGGTGGTCTTCGCCGGTTACGGGCTGAGCGTGCCGGAGGATGGAAAACGCACGCGTTACAACAGCTTCGAAGGGCTCGACGTGAAGGACAAAATCGTGCTGCTTTTCCGCTACGTGCCCGAGTCCGTGGAAGCGCCGCGCCGCGCGCAGCTCAATCGTTACGCCGGTCTGCGCTACAAGGCGATGATGGCGCGGGAGCGCGGAGCGAAAGCGGTGCTCGTGATCAGCGGGCCGAACTCGCCCAATCCCGGTGAACTGCCCCCGCTGACCAACGACGGGAGCCACAGCGGAAGCGGGATCGTCGCGGCGTCGATCAACACCGCCGCGGCGGAAGCGCTGCTCGCGACGAGCGGCAAGAAGCTCAAGGACTTGCAGGACGGTCTCGACACGGAAAACCCGCACGTCGAAGGCGCGTTCGCTTTGCCGAAGGTGAAGGTGAAACTCAGCGTCGGCGTGGAGCATCTGAAAAAGACCGATCGCAATGTGGTGGCCATTCTTCCGCCGGCCGGCGGGAGCGATGAATACGTCGTCGTCGGCGCCCATTACGATCATCTCGGGGTCGGAGGCGGCGGCAATTCGATGGCGCGTTCGGGAGAGGAGGGCAAGGTGCATCCCGGCGCGGATGATAATGCTTCCGGCACCGCGGTGGTGATGGAGCTGGCCGCCTCGCTTTCCGCGGAGCGGGCGAAGGAGCCGGGCAAACCGCAGCGCGGCGTGATCTTCGCGTTGTGGTCGGGCGAAGAGATGGGGCTGATTGGTTCTGCGTCCTTCGGCGAAAAGCCGCCGGTGCCGATGGAGAAGATCGCCGCCTACGTGAACTTCGACATGGTCGGCCGGCTGCGGGACAACAAACTTTCGCTTCAGGGCGTCGGCTCCTCGAAGCTCTGGCGCAAGCTGATCGAGAAACGCAACGTCGCGGCGGGCTTCAATCTCACGCTCCAGGACGACCCGTATCTGCCCACGGACACGACCAGCTTTTATCCGAAGCGTGTGCCGGTCCTGAACTTCTTCACCGGCGCGCATGAGGATTACCACCGGCCGACTGATACCGTGGACAAGCTGAACATCGAAGGCCTGGAACGCATCGCGAAGTTTGCCCAGCAGATCGTGCTCGATCTCACCACTGCAACCGAGCGACCCGACTTCGCGCGGGTCGAGCGCAGCGACCAGGGCGGCGGCTCGCGCGATACGCTCCGCGCTTATCTCGGCACGATCCCGGACTACACGCAGGAGTTGAAGGGCGTGAAACTGAGCGGGGTGCGCGGCGCCAGCCCCGCGGAGAAAGGCGGGCTGATGGGCGGCGACGTGATCGTGGAATTTGCCGGCCAGAAAATCGCCAACATCTACGATTACACCTACAGCCTCGATGCGGTGAAAATCGGCACGCCGGTCAAAGTCACCGTCGAGCGCGAAGGCAAGCGTCTCGAACTCACGGTCACGCCGGAAGCGAGGAAATAGATCTGTCGCGACCATCGCGCTTGCCCGCCCGCCGCGTGGAATGAAAGATAGCGACCCTCCCTCCTCCGTCTCCCATCTATGAACAGCCTACCTCTCGCGATGGCCCTGCCACTCGCCTTCCTCACGGCCAGCGCCCTCGCCCAGCCGACCGCGTCCACCGGTGAATTCACCAGGATCCAACTGACCGATCAGTTCTGGGCGGAGGGCGCGGCGTTTGGCGACTTCAACAAGGACGGCAAAATGGACGTCGTCTATGGCCCATACTGGTGGGCCGGGCCGGATTTCAAAACGCGGCGCACGATTTATCCCGACACCTTGCGGACGAAGGTGAAGAAACAGGATGGCACGGAGATCGAAGTGGCCGGCTTCAAGGGCGCGCTCGGCTACGAGAATGGCTACTCCGACAATTTCCTGACCTACACCTACGACTTCAACGCCGATGGCTGGACGGACGTGCTGGTGCTCGGTTTCCCCGGCAAAGAATCGTCGTGGTATGAAAATCCCAAGGGCGCCGATCAGCCGTGGCCGAAGCATGTCGCGCTCGACGTGACCGACAACGAATCACCGACCTTTCTCGACATCACCGGTGACGGGAAGCCGGAGATCGTTTGCAGTTCCGGTGGTTTCTGGGGTTACGCCGAACCGATCTGGAGCGACCCGGAGGAGAAATGGAAGTGGCACAACATCTCGCCGAAGGGACCGTGGCAGCGCTTCACGCACGGGGTCGGTGTGGGCGATGTGAATGGCGACGGCAAAATGGATTTGCTCGAAGCCGGTGGCTGGTGGGAGCAGCCGAAGTCGCTCGATGGTGCCCCGGTTTGGGCAAAGCACGAATTCCAGTTCGGCAAGGGTGGCGCGCAGATGTTTGCCTACGATGTGAATGGCGACGGGAAGAACGACATCATCACCAGCATCGAGGCACACGGCTATGGCGTCGCATGGTTCGAGCAAACGAACGACGGCGGCGTGATGGGCTTCACCAAACACACGATCGTCGGCGAGACGCCGGCGGAAAATCCGCAGGGCGTGAAATTTTCCCAACCGCACGCGCTTTGGCTTCAGGACATGAATGGCGACGGAGTGCTCGATCTCATCACCGGCAAACGCTTCTGGGCGCACGGCCCGAAGGGCGACAAGGAGCCCGAGGCCGCGCCGGTGTTGTATTGGTTCGAGTTGAAGCGCGCGAATGGCCAGGCCGAGTGGATCGCGCACTTGATCGACGACGCCTCCGGGGTGGGCACCCAAGTGATGGCCGGCGACATCAATGGTGACGGCAAGCCCGACGTCGTCGTGGGCAACAAGCGCGGGGCCTTCGTCTTCCTGCGCAAATAGTGATGCCTCTCGGCGAGGTGAAAATTGCGCAGAGTGTGTTGAAAAAGTCCCCCATCCGCCACTTGGGAAGAGGAGAGGAGGGCCACGAAAGACACGAAAAGCACGAAAGCCATCCGCTTCCTTTCGCGGCTTTCGTGGTTCTAAAATGACTTTTTCAACAGGCTCCCAGCAATCGGTGGTAAACCACCAAGCGTCCCGGACGCGACTTGCCTCCCCCAATTTCTCCCAATGAAAATTCACCGTTCTCCATTCATCTTCCCATTGCTCGGGTGCCTGTCCTGGTCGGCCTTCGCCGCCGATTCCAAGGTGCTCGAAGATGCGCGGCGTCCCGTGGCTACCACCGCAAGTGTGCCCGCCGCAGAGGCGGCGAAAAAGATGTCGCTGCCGCCGGGATTCAGCGCGCAAGTCGTGGCCTCGGAACCGGACGTGGTGCAGCCGATTGCTTATACGACGGACGATCGCGGGCGGCTCTGGGTGGTGGAGAACACGAACTACCCGAATTGCCCCGGAGAGCCGAAGGACAAGGTCCTCATCTTTGAAGACACCGACGGCGACGGCAAAGCGGACAAGCGCACCGTCTTCTACGACAAGCTCACTTTCTCCAGCGGCATCGCCTACGGTCACGGCGGCGTGTGGATCGGCGCGCCACCGAACCTGCTCTTCATCCCGGTGAAGGACGGCGAAGACAAGCCGGCGGGCGAGCCGCAGATCGTGCTCGATGGCTGGGGCAACGAGGATACGCACGAGACGTTGAATGACTTCATCTGGGGCCCTGACGGCTGGCTCTACGGTACGCACGGCATCTTTACCAATTCGCTCGTCGGCGCGCCCGGCACGCCGAAGGATAAACGTGTCGGTATCAACGCCGGCGTCTGGCGTTATCATCCGACGAAGAAGAAATTCGAACTCTACGCGGAAGGCGCGAGCAACCAATGGGGCGTCGATTGGGACGACTGGGGCAACGCCTATTTCGAAGCGTGCGTGATCCCCCACATGTGGCAGTGCATCCAGGGCGCGCGTTATACGCGGCAGGCCGGTCAGCATTTCAACAAGTTCACTTACGGAGACATCAAGACGATCGCCGACTTCGAGTATGAGAAGCGCGCGTATTGCGGGGCCATGGTCTATCTCGGCGGACAGTGGCCGAAGGAATTTCGCAACGCATTTTTCTTCCACGACATCCACATGAACAAGCTGCGCAGTGAGAAACTCGTGCGTCGCGACTCCGGGATGAAGGCGCAGAAGCACATGGATTTTTTGTATTCCAACGACGCTTGGTTCCGCGGCCTCAGCCCGCAATACGGGCCGGATGGCTCGGTGTTCATCAACGACTGGTACGACAAGGTGCCGTGCCACCAGCAGCGCGCCTTCACCGACCGCTCGAACGGCCGCCTCTACAAGATCGTCTATCAAGGTGTGAAGCCAGTCATGGTCGATTTGCAAAAAGCGAGCGATGCCGAACTCGTGCAATACCAACTGCATGAAAACGACTGGTACGTCCGTCATGCCCGGCGCATCCTGCAGGAGCGCGGCGCGAAGCCCGAAGTGCAGGCCGCGCTCGTCAAAATCCTTCGCGAAAATCCCGACGAAACCCGCCAGTTGCGTGCGCTCTGGGCGCTGCATGGGGTGAGCGGGATCAGCGAAGCGCTCGCGCTCGAAACGCTCAAGAGTCCGCAGGAATATGTGCGCGCCTGGACCATCCAACTGGTCTCCGAAGACGGCGCGCCGTCCGCGCCGCTGCTCGCCGAGTTTGCCCGCCTCGCCAAGGACGATCCTTCGCCGGTGGTGAGGCTGTATCTCGCCTCCGCGGCACAGCGGATCGAGATCGCGCAACGGTGGCCGATTCTCACGGCGCTCGCCGGACACGCCGGGGATAGCAACGATCACAACCTGCCGCTCATGCTTTGGTATGCGGCCGAGCCTGCGGTCGCGGCGGATGTCGCCCAGGGCACCAAGCTCCTCGTCAGTTGCCGCATTCCGAAGGTCCAGGAATTCATCGCGCGCCGCATCGCGGCGACGGCCACCGCCACCGCGCCATGAAGACCGTAAAACCTTGGATCATCGGAGCGGTCGGATTGGTGCTGGGCTGCGGCGCCCTCCAGCTTTCGGCACAAAACGCGCCGTCGCCGCCGCTCGAAATGCTGTTGCAAACGCTCGCGGTCATCGAGGATCCCGGCGCGCAAGCGGGTGTGCTCCGCGGGATGAATGCTTCGCTCAAAGGCCAGCGGAATCTTCCGGTGCCGGCGACCTGGGAGGCGCTTTACCGGAAGCTCCAGACCAGCCCGAATGAGGAAGTCCGCCGCCAGGCGCAGGCGCTGGCGGCGACCTTCGGGGGCAGCGGGGCCCTGGAGGAGATGCGCAAAATACTGGCCAACGCGGCGGACAAACCCGACGCCCGCAAGGCCGCGCTCGATTCGCTCCTCGCGGCGAAAGACGCCGCGACCCGCCCGCTCCTGATCGACCTGCTCAAACAGCCCGGCCCGCTGCGCCTCCCCGCCCTGCGCGGGCTCGCCAGCTACGACGACGCCTCCATCCCGGCGGCGATCCTGGCCGCTTATCCGAGCCTCGATGCGACGGAAAAGCGCGATGCGCTCAATACGCTGCTTGCCCGTCCAGCCAGCGCCCGCGCACTCCTCGCCGCGGTCGATGCGAAGGCCGTCGCGCGGAGCGAGATCACCGCCCCGCTCGCGCGCCAACTGCAAAACATCAAAGACCCCGACATCGAAAAGTGGGTGGCCAAAAACTGGGGCACCGTCCGCACTTCCTCCGCGGAAAAACAGAAGGAGATCGAGCGCTTCAAGAAATTCCTCGGCACCGACGCGATCCTGCGGGCCGACGCGTCGCGGGGCCGGGCGCTTTACACCCAGAGCTGCGCCGTCTGCCATGTGATGTTTGGCGAAGGTGGCAAGATCGGGCCGGAACTGCCCGGTTCTTTTGAGGACGTGGATTACCTCCTGCAAAACATCCTCGATCCCAATGCGACCATCGGGAAGGACTACCAGCAGACCTTCATCACCACGAAGAGCGGGCAGCTCGTCGCGGGGATGATCACCGCGGAAGATGCGCGCGAAGTCGTGCTCAAGACGCTCGCCGATCCGATCACCGTCCCGCGCGCCGACATCGCCGAGATGAAGACCAGCGAGATGTCGATGATGCCCGAAGGGCTGCTCCTCGCGCTCGATGAGCAGGGCGTGCGCGATCTTTTCCTCTACCTCCGCCAGCGCCAGCAGGTCCCGCTGAAACCGGCCGCGAAGTAGCTGTGCGCCGGTTGCTCGCCGCTTTGGTATTGGCGTGGGGCGGGGGAGTCTTTGCGGAGGAAGTGGCCGTCGCGCCGGATGGGCGCTGCGGGTCGCCTTCGGGTGTCTTTGCGGTGGAAGTGCGCGTGGCTGACTCCGCGCCTCTCGCCGGCGCGGCGGAACAGCGGGCGCTCAAATTATCGGGCGTGCTGGCGCCGGCGGCGGAGTGGCGCACAGCGGCGGGTGTGAGCGTGCGCCTCGATCTCTGCCTCGTCTCGCGTCCGCTCGGACTGCGCGACGTGACGCTCCTCGCCGCGCGGGTCCGGCTCACGAATCCCACCGAGCGCCCGCAGACCACCGCGCTGGCCGTGGCGCTCTCGCCCGAGCGCGCAGTGCGCGCACTGTCCTTCGAGCGCCACGCCTTCTTCGTCGAAGGCGCGCCCGTGCTCGTCGCGGATGCGCCGTCGCGCGGCGCCATCCTCGCCGAGTCAGCCCTCGCGGCGCGCCCGCTCACTCCGCAGGACACCGCGCAGGTCACCTCCACGCTGGGGCAGTGCCGTGGCGAGATGCTGTTCGACGTGGCGCTCGCGCCGGGGCAAACCCAGACCCTCGGGTGGCTCTTACCTGCGGGCGCGGAGGTTGATCTGGAATTCTGCCGCACGCTCGTGATCGACGAACTCTTCGCCCAGGCGAAGGAAGCGCCAAAGTGAGGCCGCAGCCACCGGTGCCCTATCAAAAAACTTGTCATCCTGAGCGGAGCGCCGCGTGGCGGTAGGGGTCTTCCGGGGGATGCGGGGCGGCGCGCAGCCGAAGGATCCCGCGAATCCACGGAAGATGTCGCAGGAAAGGCCACGGGGTTCTTCGACTCCGCAGCGCGCCGCCGGCCCCGCAGCCACCACCGCCGCGCTGCTCCGCTCAGAATGACCCGCCTTTCCGAATTTCAGTACGCCCTCTTAGCGCGGCGCGTTGAGCAGCCGGTTGATCTGCGCCGCGGCGTAGGCCGCGCCAAAACCGTTATCGATATTCACCACGGTCACGCCGCTGCCGCAGGAATTGAGCATCCCGAGCAGTGCGGCGACGCCACCGAAGCTCGCGCCATAGCCGACGCTCGTCGGCACCGCGATGACCGGTTTGCTCACCAGCCCCGCGACCGCGCTGGGCAGCGCGCCTTCCATGCCCGCGACGACGATGAGGACGTTGCAGGCTTCGAGCCGGTCGCGCACGGCGAGCAGGCGGTGCAGGCCGGCGACGCCGACATCGGTGATCCGCTCCACGCAATTGCCGAAGATCTCAAGAGTGACCGCCGCCTCCTCGGCCACTGGCTGATCGGAAGTGCCCGCGCAGATAATCCCAATCACGCCGGCGTTCTTCGGCTGCGGGTGCAATTCCACGGTGAGGCAGCGCGCGCGGGCGTGCCACTGCGCGGTTGGGAAAGTCTGCACCAGGGCCGCATGCTGCGCCTCGCTCGCGCGGCTCACGAGCAGCACGCCGTCCTTTTCCAAAATCACGCGCCCGATCGCGACGACTTCCTCGGGCGTCTTGCCCGCTCCGAAGATCACCTCCGGAAATCCGCAGCGCCGCGCGCGATCCGTGTCCACGCGGGCAAAACCGAGATCGATGAACGGCTCCGCCATGCCCTCAGCCCTGCGACGCGGAAGTCGCGAAGTAGAGTCGCATCGGAATCATCTTCGACTCCACGAAGCCATGGTTTTTGAAAAACCGCTGGCCATCGGCATTCATGCGGTCGGTGAGCAGGGTGATCCGGCAGAAATCCTTCTTCTTCGCATATTCGATGGCATGGCTGAGCAGCTTGGCGCCAAAACCCCGGCCGCGATATTCGCGATGGACGACCACGTCTTCGAGCACGATGACGAAGCCGCCTTCCGCGGTGCTGATCGTGAACAGCAGATTGATCATCCCGAGGATTGTGCCGTTTTCGCGGAGCACGAAGATGCGCCCGCGATTAGGCTGTTCGAGGAGGAGCCGCAGGCCGCGCATTTGCTTCGAGCGATTGGGCACGAAGTCGGCCTCCTGCGAGAACAGATCAAAGAGGAGATCGGTTAACTGCGGGAGGTCTTCCAGCGTGGCTTGTTCGATGTGTGGTTCGTCGTCCATGGGCAAAGCGCGGCGCTTATCGCACAATCCTCGCGTGGTGGAAAGCGCAGCGTCGCCCGAGGGGCGGAATATTTTTTGTTCGCCACCCATCGCGGAAACCGCCACGGTGCGCCCCGTTCATCCGCAGTCTATGAATTGGATTTCATCTCCTGGACGCAGTGTATCCGTCGCTGTCGGAGCGCCGGAGCGTCGTTGACCACGACCGAGCTTTCCTCGCAGGAGGATTTCCTGATTTTTGCTTCGGATCGTCGGGCGGTGAGGGAGAAGGCCGGGCGGGTGAGGTTCAGGCGTCCCACGGTGCCGTGGACTCGCCGGACCTCACCGGAGAATGCTCCGACCTTGAGGCTGCACGGTTCTGCCTCACCGGAGAATGGCCCCGCCTTGGAGCGCCGCGGTTATTCGGCACCGCAGAATCATTTTCCGGTGCCGAAGAATCATTCTGCCTCAGCGGTTTTTTACAGAGAAGCACCAGTGTAACCCCCGACGCTGACCTGAGCTGACGAAAATATCCTCCGGGCCGACCCCGGTTCCGTGACGCCCCGGCAGCCCCGCTCTTTTCCAACCCCAAACCCCACAACCAAATGCCCAAATCCGACTACCTCAACCCCAAGGACGATCCGTTTCGCGATCAGCGCCGCCCTGCTCGGCCTCGGCGCGCTGCTCCTCGCCGCCCGGCGGCGGCGCGGGCAAGTCTGAAGCCTTTCTCCTTCGATTCCGCGTTGCGCACCTCGTCCACCTCATGAAGACCATCCATCCCTTCCTCCACCGGGCCTTCCTGCTCGCGCTCGCGCTCCTTCCGGCGAGCCTTATCCACGCCCAAGCGCCGCAGTATGTGGTGCAGGACTTGGGCACCCTCGGTGGAGCGTTTAGTCAAACCAATGGCGTCAACAATGCGGGGCAGGTCACCGGCTCCTCCACCACGGCGGGCGGCGCCTTGCACGCTTTCATTTATTCCGCAGGCGGCATGATCGATCTCGGCACCCTGCCGGGTGCTGACTTCAGTCAGGGATTTAGCATCAACAATCTCGGTCAGGTCGTCGGGTATTCCGGCGGGGGCAGCATCTCCAATCATGGGTTTCTCTACTCGGGCGGCATGCCGGACCTCGGGACACTGGGTGGCACCTCCAGCGAAGCCCACTCGATCAACGATGCCGGCCAAATCACCGGCTGGTCCTACGTGGCGGGCGGCTACACGCACGCCTTTCTCTCCTCGGGCGCCAGCATGACGGACCTCTGGAGCCCGGCGGATAGCTCCAGCATCGGCGAGGGGATCAACAACAACGGCTTCATCACCGGCACCTACCGCTCGACGAACGGCATGGACCACGCCTTTGCGACCTACCAAGGCGGAGTCGTGACAGATTTCGGGACGCTGGGCGGAACCACTAGCCGTGCCTATGCCATTAATAACGCCGGTCAGGTGACGGGTTCTTCGCTCACGGCGGCGGGTTTCGAGCATGCCTTTCGCGGTCAATACTATGGCGAATCGGGCGGGGGTTCCTTGGTGGACTTGGGCACGCTGGGAGGGACGAGCAGCGTCGGGTATAGTATCAATACCATGGGCCCGATCGTGGGCCGGTCATACACCACGGGCAATGGCGCCCTCCGCGCCTTCCTTTACTCGGGCGGGACGATGTACGACGTGAACAACCTCATCCCTGGCGCAGCCAGCGTGCCTAAACCCATCATCAATCGGCAACCGGATCAATGACCGTGGCCAGATCGCGGCCTATGGCAACGTGAACGGCCAGAATCACGCCGTCCTGCTCACCCCTCGCGCGATGGGCCACGCAATATTCGGGCGGGTTGGGGAGTTTGGGCTATGGAGCGAATCTCTACCATTGGCCAAACGCCTGCTGGGTCTCGAATAACGGGGCTGTGGTGGTGGGGATGGTGCAGGGCAAATTTGGTATCGAAGCCTTTCGTTGGACGCTGGAGGGAGGCATGGCCGGCTTGGGTGTGCTTAGCGGCAATGATCAAAGCTATGCGACGGGCGTCTCCAGTGATGGGACGGTAATTGTCGGAGAAAGTAGTGGTGGTGGCTCCCGGACCAATCCTTCCGATGGACGCAAGCGACTGGAATGGTGAGCTTGGGAGCGCTTCCAAACCAAGCGGCGAGCTATGCCACTGGCGTGTCGGGCGACGGCGCAGTGGTCGTGGGTCAAGCTTGGATAAGCGGCAGAGGTGAGACCGCCTTTCGCTGGACGCAAGCCGGCGGCATGGTGGATTTGGGTGCGCTTCCAGGTGTAACTCGTAGCTCGGCTGAGGCCGTTTCTGTCGATGGGACGACGGTCGTAGGATATGGCAGGCTCGACTTGGTCAATGATCACGCTTTGCGCTGGACTCAGGCTGGAGGCATGGCGGATCTCGGCCGCCTCAGTGGATATTCGAGATCTCGGGCCACTGCGGTTTCCGGGGATGGAAGTGTCGTTGTGGGATACAACGATACGAGTGGTCCCACTCAAGCATTCCGTTGGACGCAGAGTGGAGGGATGGTGGGTCTGGGCGATTTGCCTGGCGGCACTGACACGAGTATGGCCCTGGCGGTTTCCGGCGATGGCATGATCGTTACTGGCTACGGCAGCGATGTCACTGGCCGACATGCCATAGTCTGGGATCAGAAACACGGGATGCGCGAGTTGCAAAGTGTGTTGAGCAGCGAATACGGAGTGGCCTTTCCCGGTTGGAGCTATCTGGAGGAGGCCCGCGTGGCGGCAGATGGCCGCAGTGTGGTCGGCGAGGCTGACAACGAGTTTGGTGAGAGGCAGGTCTTCAACGGGCAGATCAACTCCCGCACCTACCGCTTCATGAGCGGGGAGACGTACGCCGGCTTCCACACCTCGCGCCTCGGCGGCCTCGGGACGACGGTGGACCTGCTCGCCGGCACGGCCGGGGGGACGGCGGGGAGCTTCCGCACGGTGACGGTGGACCTGCTGGCCATGCCGAGCGTGCAGTTCGCGCCGGGCTTTGCCAGCGATGTGATCGACGTGAGCGGGACGGGGATGGATACCTTTGTCCTGCGCCTGGGCTACGACGAGGCGAGCGCAATCTCATTCTACGGCGCGGAGGTAAAAGCGCTGCTCGGTTGGTTCGATCCGGGGACGGGCACATGGAAAAACGCGGTGGACGGCAATACCGGCGGCACCGCCACTTTCGCCGGCGACCGGGCCTACAACTCCGGGACGGATACGCTCGGCAGCTATGGCGTGGACACGGCGAACAACCAGGTTTGGGCGGTGATCAACCACAACTCCCAATTCGGCACGGTGCCCGAGCCGGGGAGTGCGGGGCTGCTCGCGTTGGGAGCAGCGGTGATCGGGTGGCGTCGTCGCCGCTGATTACTTCCAGTCGAGGGCGGCGGGGATGGCGGCTCGGCAGCGCCGGAGCGGCGGGTAAGGTGGGGGGGTGACGATCACCGCCCGCGTTCACAATCGCAGCATCGCCCTGCCGCCGGAGGTGGAGGTGGCGGAGGGACAGAATGTGGTGGTGATCCTGCCGGAGCGCCCAATGGCGGAGGCGGTGGAGATGGCCCGGTTTGACGTGTGGCTTGCGGCGAGCGTCGGGCTGGCCGGGGGCCGGTTCACGACGACGGAGCGGATGCGTGAGACGCGGGGAGAAGAGTGATGGGGGCGGCGGTGTGGACATCTTGCCCTCGTTCCCAAGCTGAGGTCAGCTTGGGAATGAGGGGGGAAATCTCTTGGCGAGCTGGGCGGCAGCCTTGCGAAAACCCGTGTCATCCTGAGCGCAGCCGAAGGATCTCCAATATCCTTCCGCCTCTTCCGTCCAGGCCTACTCCCAATCCGCCGACAAATCCTCCCAGCGTGGATTGCTCCGCTCGATCAGCACGATCTTTTTCGCCCGTGTCCAGCCTTTGAGCTGCTTCTCCCGCGCGATGGCGGCGTTCACTTCGCGGAAGTGCTCCACAGGCATGAGAAGGATGCAGTGGTAGCGCTGGGTGAAAGAGGCGTGGTCGGGATTGCGGTGCTGCCAGAGCCGGGTAGCGAGGTCGTTGGTGAGGCCGATGTAGAGGGTGGAGCGGCCTTTGTCGGTGAGGATATAGACGCAGTAGTCGTGATCCATGGCGGGGGCGATTGGGACCGTGGAACTTGATCGCTGCGGGGCGGGTGAGGAGGGAGGATATTGGAGATCCTTCGGCTGCGCTCAGGATGACAGTTTTTGGTTGGGGCGCTTCGCGCTCTCTGCTTGCCCGCCGACTCGCGGTGATTATTTCCAATCGAGCGCGGCGAGGACTTCGTCCTTTTTCACCCGGTCGGTGAATTCGGCGAAGGTCTCTTCCCCTTGCTTCTTTGCGTCATAGACGCGCAGAAGTTTGTCGATGAAAAGATGCACGTCTCTGGCGATGATCTTGCCTTTGAGCAGGTCGTTGAAGCGGCGGTTGGCGCCGAGGCGTCCGCCGATGAAGGCGTCGTAGGCATCGACCATGACGCCATCGACCTTGGTGCGGGCGCCGCGGAAGCCGATGTCGGCGATCTGGTGCTGGCCGCAGGAACTCGGGCAGCCGCTGAAGTGGATGCGGATTTTCCCCTTATACCACCCCGAGGTGTCCTCGAGTTCGCTGACGAGGGCGAGCATGCGGTTCTTGGTTTCGGCGACGGCGAGGTTGCAGAACTCGATGCCCGTGCAGCTCACGCAGCCTTTGCGGAAATTGGACGGCTGGTAGTCGCAGGCGATTTCGTCGAGTTCGGCCTTGAGGGCGGGGAGGTTCGACTCGGGGATGTTGATCAGGAGCAGGTTTTGCTTGTTGGTCAGGCGGATTTGGTCATGGCCGGGTGCGGCGTATTTCTGGGCGAGGGCGCCCAGTTTGCCGAGGACGCCGTTGCGCAGGCGACCGCCAGGGAAGCAAACGCCGACCCAGTAGAGTTCACTGTCTTTTTGTTTGTGAATGCCGATGTGGTCCGTCTCCTGGTCCTTGATGACGGGGAAGTCGGTGTGGCGCTCGGGCTGGAAGTCGAGCCGGGCCTCGACTTGGGCGACGAGGCTTTCGATGCCGCCGGCTTTGACGATGTCGGCGACGAGGAATTTGAAGCGGGCGCGGTTGCGCTTGAGGCGGTAGCCGTCGTCGCGGAAGAACTCGGTGACGGCTTTGACCACGGGCCAGATCTGGCCGGGCTTGAGGAAGTAGGGGAGAATCTGGGCGAGATGCGGGGCGGCGCTGAGCCCGCCGCCGATCATCATGCCGTAGCCGCGTTCCTCGACGCCGCCGACGGTGCGCCGGAGGCCGAAGACGCCGACGTCGTTGATGTCGGGCTGGGCGCAATGGATGCAGCAGCCGGAGACGCTGATCTTGTATTTGCGCGGGAGATTGGAGAAGGCGGGGTTGTTGACGATGCCGGCATCGACGGCGCGCATCTCGGGGGTGGCGTCGATGATTTCGTCGTGGTCGATCCCGGCGACCGGGCAGCCGACGACGTTCCGCGGGATGTCGCCGCACGCCCCGGCGGTGGCGATGCCGGCGGCGTCGAGTTCGCTGAAGATGGTCGGGATATCTTCGATGCGCAGCCAGTGATACTGGATGGTCATGCGCGTGGTGATGTCGCTGAAGCCGTGGCCGAAGCGGTCGCCGAGTTCGCTGATCTTGATCGCCTGGGCGCCGGTGACCTGCCCGCCGGGGAGGCGGAGGCGCATCATGAAGTAGCCGCTTTCCTTGGGTTTCTGGCGATAGACGCCGTACCATTTCATGCGGTCGAAGTCGTCGGGGTCGATCGAGGCGAAGCCGGTTTTGGCGTAGCGATAGATGTCGTGGATGACCTCAAGGCCGTCCTTATCCAGCTTCGCTTTTTCCTGGGGGGTGACCGGGATCAGGCCTTGCTTGACGGCGGCGAAGTTGGGCTGGATGTCGATCATGGCGGAAAAGGGGAGGCAATTTATGGGACAGGGTAGGCAAGACAAGGCAATAGTCCCCGCTATGACACGCGGCGGACGCGGGATGAAGGAGCGAATTTTTTTGCCGGTCAGGTTGACAGAGGGCGATGAACCGCTAATCTTCGCCCTCTTTTCCGCCAACCCTGATT
>Ga0105047_10004647_pt1 | contig 23831 bp, 24 predicted proteins | sample MAT04_FD_78384 | JGI IMG/M metagenome (GOLD analysis project Ga0105047, IMG submission 78384) | Freshwater microbial communities from Lake Fryxell liftoff mats and glacier meltwater in Antarctica - MAT-04 (megahit assembly) | ecosystem: Environmental > Aquatic > Freshwater > Ice > Liftoff... | reverse complement strand
GAACGCGACAACATGCGTGCGGAACGCTGGGATCGAAGCGAGCACCGCACCGAACACGGACGCATACACAACGCTGTCGGCCATGCTCGCCGATTGATCGATTGCCACAATCACATCACGGGCGAGACTGCGCTGACGGCGGCCATACCCGACAAGCCGTTCCGGAATTACGGTCTGCTGCTCGGGCAGGTAGTGGCGCAGGTTGGCATGAATAGTGCGACCCCAGTCGATGTCGCTTGGCCGCGGCCGTCGAGTGCGCTGCGACCTCGCGAGCGCGCCACGCACAGCATGCCGCGTGCGCGCCGCGAGTCGTTGTTCGATCTGGTCGACGACCTGTGCGACAACCTTGCGCGCGGTCGCACGGGTCGCATCGGGAAGCAGTCGGTTCAGTTCGACCAACAACGTCACCAAATGAAGATCGGGTTCGACCGCGCGCAGCATCTCCGGTTCCAGCAACAGTTGACGCAGCTTCAGACGATCGATCGCGTCGCGCTGCATCACCTGCACGACGCTGGTCGGAAAGTAGCGACGGATATCGCCGAGCCACCGCGCAACGGCGGGCGCCGAAGAACCAAGGCCGCCAGCGCGCGAGCCACCGCCGCGTCGGTCGCGCGGTGCGTCGTACAACGCAGCGAGCGCGGCATCGATACGGGCGTCGTGGCCGTCGAGGCGCAAGTTGGTCATGCCCTGCTGTTCGGTCTCGCCATCGTCGATGCCACCGAGCACCATCCGCCAACGTCGCGACCGTTCCAGATCGCTCACCCGCGGCGTGTTCACGATTGCACCCCCAACATTTGGCGAACAGTCGCAAGCCCAGCAGTCGCACGCGTCTCGTCGATTCCTACACCGAAGCCATCGCCCACCGCCGCGACCTGGTTTGCCAGCAACATCCCAAGTTGGCGGCGCTCGGCGGTCTCGAAAGCTCCGAAGGTGCGACGTAGCAGTGGTGCAATCGCGATGAATGCGTCGGGCGCCAGCGAGCAGACCCACGAATCGATCACGTCGAGCAACTCGCGATCGTGCACCAACACCGTGCCACTGCCAGCAACGAACCCTTCCACGAACGCGGCGCTCGTCCCCGAAGCGGTGCCAACTGACAACGCCCGCGACACCCGATTGCCGACTTGCGCGCGATTCCAGGCGCCACCGTCGTGCAGCAACCGCGTTGCTCGACCCTGCACCAGCCCATGCACGTCGGTGCGCTCGGCCACCAGTGTCAGCACCGCCGGCCACTCGCCGCGTCGCACGGGGTGATCCGTGAGCGCTAGTGCCGCCTGCACGCCCGCCAAGCGTTCGACCATCGCTGCCGCAGCATCGTCGTCGAGCGACCGGCAGGCCATCAGCGTGCCCGCGAGCACACGAATGACAAGTCCGTCGAAGACTCGCCGCAGGGACGATGCGTCCGTGCCGCGCACATCGCCATAGCGCAGGGCGCGCGCCAGCGGAGCCAACGTGTCGATCACCTGAACGACATCTGGGTTGTGCGCCGCCTGTGCCTCGACCCGCTCGACCACAGGTTGCACTACGTCGGGCAAATCGGCGAGTAGCGCCGCCTCAAGGACCTGCACCAGATCGGCGAGCGCGGTCGCGTCAGCGGCACGCTCGAGCATGCGATGCGTCGCCGCGTTCAACAGCGTCGTGCCGTGCGCCGATTGTTCGATGACACGGATGGTGAGCTCGGGTTCCCAGCGCAAGGCCCACGTCTCACGAAACGTTCCGCTGGTTCCGCGACCCTCTTCGACCGATCCCCATGGCACGCCGAGTGCGCACACTCGATGCAACAGCACAGACCGCGCGCGGCCGTTGGGTGTGCGCACGTCGAGCTCGACCGTTTGCGCATCGGCCGACGGCCGCAACCGCACACGTCGCTGTTGCGCGGCGATGTCACGAGCGAGCGGCACTTGTGGGGCGTCGTCGGGAACTTCACCGATCGCGTCGCCGACGATGAGTTCGCGATCGATCAGCGCCAACCCGGTGCTGCCAGCCATCACCGTGTCAGCGGCGTCAAGCACTTCGTCGAGCCCCGGTCGCGGCCGGAGGCGCAACGTGGCCAGCGCGCTCGCTGTACGGGTCGCCGCAATCAGGTGATCGGGGCTCGCCGACAAGCCGCGTTCGCGAAGCAGGCGCGCCGCACCCACAAACCATCGGCTGATTCCGGGCGCGCCGGGATGTTTGAACACGTGCGCATACCAACCCGGGCTGCGCACGCCCGCGCCGTAGCCGGTGGTCGAGGCCAACCGCCGATTAGTCCACGGCACCCACGACACCCCCACCTTCACCTTGTCGAGACCGCGCAGCGTGCGCGCATCGATCGCGGCCGCCGGCAGCGGCTCGCTGAGCGCGGGCACATGCCAGGCGCCACACACGACCGCAATCCGTTCGAAGCCATCAAGCTGCGCCCGGCGCAGTGCTTGGCGCATGTGCGCCTCGCGCCGCGCTTCGCGCAACGAGCACGGCTCGGGGACGGCACCTGAACGACCCCTCACCGCCGACATCGCCTCGGCGATGGCGTCGAAGGCGGGCACACCGTCGCCACGATGTTCGATGACGTCGTCCCACCAGCGCTCGGGGTCGGGGTCGCCAGCCGCCGCCGCGAGCGCAGCAAGTGGATCGCCCACCGGATGATCGACAAGCCGCAACTCGCCTGACTCGCCTTCGCCCGCGTTGTCGGCGAGCGAGATTGCGAGCGGCAGATCGATCGCCCGCACGGGGACGGAATGCTGCGCGGCCCACGTGAATGCCTGCCACTCAGGACTGAACTCGGCGAAGGGTAAGAAGGCAGCGCGGTTCGGGCGATCGACCACATAACCCAGCAACGCGACAGGTGGCACAAGGTGCTGGTGCCCCACCCACGCCAGCGCACCCTCGCAATCGGCGGGCAGCTCGACCAGCACGACATCGGGGTGCAACTCGTTGAGCACGCGCACGACCGAACGCGCCGAGCCCGGGCCATGGTGCCGGATGCCAAGCAAGTGAACGGACGGTAAGTGAACGGCAGGTAAGTGAACGGCAGGGACAGGCACTACGGACGCGACAGCCGTCATGCCAACGCTGATGCGACGTCGGTTTGTGAGAAATCGTTTCCGACAAACAACAGTGATTCGCCGCGCTCGATTGCCGACGCATACGCGAAACAGTCGCCGAGATTGAGATGTGCCGAATGCCGCCCGCGGCCGAAACGACGCCACCCGGAAATTGCCTCGCGAGCCTGCGCCGCGCCGACGTCGAGAACCTCAACCGCCAGCCGATCGAGTAGCGCCTCAACGATCCGCGCCCCTTCAACGCCGGCGCGAGCCTCCGCGACAATGAGTAGCTCTACCAAGGTCACCGCGCTAATAGAGCAGGGCTCCTTATTCAGAGCAGCTTCAATCGCCGAACGCTCGGGTTCGTCAAGCAATACCGCCATGACGGCTGATGTGTCGATGACCATTACCTTGGGAGTCCGTCCTCGTCATAGCCGAGGATCTCGTCGGCGGATCTGGGATCGAGTACCGGCAACTGTCCGAAACGGTCGACTAAGTCGTCGATACTCCGTCGGCGGCGACGAGCGAGGCGTTCTGCAGCAAGTCGCCGTTCCAATGAATTTACAACCGCGTCTGTCAGTGACTCGCCAGTGAGTTCGGATAACTCCCTCGCCAGCTGATCAGCTTTGTCGTTCTTGATACTCAGAGCCATTCTAGAAGTATACCTCCGATTCTAGATATCTGGAAACAGTCACTCGACCACCACTTCATAACTCGCGGCAGGCCTCGTAGAACTCGGTCCAGTCCGATCGATCACGCACGACCGCTTCTAAGTATTCGCGCCACGCCACCGAGTCGTGAACCGGGTCTTTCACGACCGCGCCGACGATGCCGGCCGCGACATCGGCCGATGTCAGCTTGCCGCTACCGAAGTGCGCGGCGAGGGCGACACCATTGGTGATCACCGAGATCGCCTCCGCAGTCGATAGCGAACCCGTCGGCACCTTCAGGCTGGTGCGCCCATCCTCGGTGGCACCCGCGCGCAATTCGCGAAACACCGTCACGACGCGACGGATCTCGTCGTTGGCCGCGGGTACCGACGGCAGCCGCAGCGCAGCACCAAGTTCGGCGACGCGACGCTCGACGATCGCGACCTCTTCTTCGATGTCGGTCGGTAGCGGCAACACCACGGTGTTAAAGCGACGACGCAGCGCAGCCGACAAATCGTTCACTCCCCGATCGCGATCGTTGGCGGTCGCGATCACGTTGAAGCCAGCGACCGCTTGCACTTCGCTGCCCAACTCGGGAAGCGGCAAAGTCTTTTCGCTGAGCACAGTCACGAGCGCGTCTTGCACGTCGCTAGGCATGCGCGTCAGTTCTTCGACACGCGCAATCGACCCACGTTCCATCGCGCGATAGATCGGGCTGGGCACGAGCGCGGCAACACTCGGGCCTTCGGCGAGCAAGCGCGCGTAGTTCCAGCCGTAACGCAGTTGCTCTTCCGCCGTGCCGGCGGTTCCTTGCACCAGCAATGTGGAGTCGCCACTGATCGCCGCCGCGAGATGCTCGCTGAGCCACGTCTTGGCCGTACCCGGAACACCGAGCAGCAATAACGCACGGTCAGTGGCGAGCGTCGCAACGGCGATCTCGACCAGCCGACGACGACCGACGTACTTCGGCGTGATCACCGTGCCGTCGGCCAACTGACCACCGAGTACGTAGGTAACGACCGCCCACGGCGAAAGCTTCCAGCTCGGCGGGCGTTCGCGATCGTCGGCCTTTGCCAAGGCGGCCAGCTCGCCCGCAAATTCTTGCTCGGCGTGCGGTCGCAGGATGGACTGCGTCATTTTGTCAACGGACGGCTTACTCATGCGAGCTCCAATTCAGTGAGCATGTGGTGACGAAGGTGAGCGAGATCGGCGAGCGCAAACGCGAGCCCGATCGAGGGTGACGAAGGATCGACGCGATCGATCGCCTTGGCGACAGCTGGTAGCGACGCAGGCGACATGCGCGCCAACAGATTGACGAGCACTGCGCGGTGCGCCGTCGTGAACTGTGCGTTGGCGAGTCCGCTGGCCAATGTGCGCGCCGCGTCGGCGGGCTTGGCGAGCAGCAGCGCTTCCAATTCAGGAACGATCGGAAGTGCTGGCAACTCGGCCGCCATCTCGACTGTGTAGTCAACGGCAGAGGGCGAGCCCGCAGCCTTTTTGGCGGTGCACGCCAAGCGCGGCGACCAGTCGATCATCCACGAACCCAGTGGACCTGCCGCCGCCAGCGCACGCGCATGACGGGTGACGTCGGTGCGATGCCGAGCAAGCAGCGGCGACACGAGTTCCGGCGCCAACCGCCGGCCGACGCGCACCACGGTCAGCACCCATTCGTCCTCCAGAACCGGCCAGTCGGTGATGATGCGTCGCCAGGTCGCGCTTGCAAGAGGTGGCGTGATTGGCCGCGGATCGGCTGCGGGCGGCGCGACGGTTGCGATCGGGGCACCAGGCAGCAAACCGGCGCGGCGCACAACGGCGGTCGCGGCGACCTGCTGCAACAGCCGCTGCGAGGGTGACGGTTGCGGATCGTCGGCCGCGAGGTCGGCGAGGCCGCCGCTCGGTGGCGTTGGCGGTTCGCGCCGATCGGTACCGAGCAACGCGACCGTCACCATCTGCTTCCAGTATTCGTCGACAACGTTGCTCATGCGCTGGCCGACAAAAAACTGGGGTCGGCGTTCGGGCCAACATCGACGACACGGTCGGCGAGGTGCGCCGTCAGCGGAACTAACCCGTACGGAGTCCATTCGGCAGTGATCACCAGCGGCTGACCACCGCTGCATGCGAGCAGCGCGCCGATACCGACAACACCGTCGGCGAGTGGAACCGAACCAGTGGCATCGGTAAGTAACCAACGAGTGCCGCGGCGCGCCGGTGCGGCGAGCACGCACACCGGATAGCGCTCGATCCACGGCTCGGCCGCAATCGCAGCACCAACCTGCGCGCACGCTTCGGCGACTGAGCTGGCGAGAACACCGTGAGCAGCAGGGTCGCCGCCATCGAACAACGAGTCGGCGTGGCGCGGGCCGAGCAGCACGCGCAAGCCGAGCGCGCCGGGGTAACGAAACAAGTCGGCGTGAACGACCGAGCCAACGGGCAATGTCGCGTCGAGGCTTTGGCCGTAAGCCGCGAACGAAAGCGCCATTGCCCACGCGCCACTATTGATGCCGCGCAACCAGATGCGCCGCACTTCGATTCGATCTTCGCGAGTGTCGCTGCGACCCATCACCGCCCAGTGATCGGTGTGCGGCACGCCAGCCAACACATCGGCCTGGCGCACCTGCCAGCCGATCGTTGCCGCAACCGAATCGGCGAGGCCCGGCGGCAAGGAACCGAGTTGCCGACCGGCCGTCGCCAAGAGATGCAACGCCCCCAGCTCGGCAAGCACATGCTGATGCCAATCGGGATGCGCGCCGACCATTCCCGCCAATCTTCGTACTCGGTTCGCGAGCCCACCGACTTGCGCGTCGACCAACCGCGCCGCCAAACCATCCCACGTCGCGTACTGCGCGAGCGCAGGGTCGCCCAACCCGGTGCGTACGCGATCTTCGAGCCAGCGATCGAGTTCGGCAAGACCGGCGGCCATACGCGCCACGCGATCGTCGCGAGTCGCCGTTGGATCGCGCTCGGGTACGGCCGCCGGTGCTGGCTCCTTGTGTGACGCTGTGTCGGGTGCTGGAGCAGTCGCGACTTGCGCCGGCGCCTTCGCTTGCGGGTCGGGACGATTGGCCAGCCATGTCGCCGCGAAACCTGGTGGCTCGCCCGACGGCACTTGGCCGCGTGCCCACAGCAGCAGCAGCGCCAGCGCGTGCTTGCACGGCAGGATGCGGCTCGGGCAACTGCACCGAAACGCGACGCCAATGTGATCGACGACGCACTCGTACGGTTCGGCGCTGCCACCTGTGCAGCGACCCCACAGCGCACGCCCGTCGCAGCCAGTTGCGGCCCAGCGAGTGGGAACGGCCAGTGGTTGGGCAGCGGTGATTGATGACGGCTTGGGTGCAAGCGCGAGGACCTGCTCAACCTGCCACACGGTCGTTGGGGTTGGCGTTGGGGTTGGCGTGGGGATTGCGCCGTAGCTCACGGCTGCCACGGTACTCACAGGGTGCGACGCGGCGCGTTGGACAAAACCGCGCACTCCCCGGGGAGTGTGCGCTTGTGCATTATGTGGCACCGCTCGCGCCACTTGTCAGCGCGAAGACCTAAAGCCCGGTCCAGCGCGCACTCCCTGGGGAGTGCGCGCTCACCGGGGGATTACTTGCGGGTGCCGACGAGCACCATTGTCACGGCCATCGTGTCGATGCGTTGCGATGGGTCGACGAGCGTGATCAGCACCTTGCCGTCGTGGAACTGGAAGAACCCAGGCCCGGCATCGGCTGATCCGGTGAGGTCGGCCAGGTTTTCGCGCGACCACTGGAAACCATCATCAGAGTGCAACAGCACCCTGGTGAGCCGTGGATTTTCGGAGTAGTTCATCAATCCTTGCCACTCAGAGGAAGTGAACGTTGCTCGCGCTGACCCGTCATCTGCCAACACCTCGAGGTCACTAGCGTCGGTGTACCGCAGGTTCTGTTGCGAAATTTCTTCGCCGGTCTCTGAGTCGTACGCGCGCAAGATATTTAGGATGCTCGATTGCACCTCCAGCCGAACACCGTCGCGCTCCATTGACTGGCCACCCGCCTCGGCGATCGGGTCGTTACGGACGTAGCCGATCGCGGTGATGCCTCCCCCGTCGACGGTGACTGCCCCTGGGTCCATGACAACAATCTCGCCGTCAGTGGGCTCAACGAGCGGAGTGAGGTCATGAACGAGCCAGGTCACACCGTCGACCGAGGTCGCTATATCCGAGAAGCCACCTGGGTTATACGAGCTTGCGACCATCGTGCCGTCGGGCAGCACTCCCAGCAGGGTTCGACCCTTGAATGAGGTGCGGTCGCCGACCTGTTCCCACGTGGCTCCATCGCTAGACCGATAGACGAGTTGCCCGCCGCCTTCGGGGGCGTACCCTCGCGAAGGGTCGAACCAGTTGACCGAGAGAGTCGCATAGAACTGGCCACCGGCCGTGAGCACCGACATATCCCCGTTAGTCAGCACATCGCTGGGCAGCGCAGGGAACGTTGCTTCGGTGAACGTGTTCCCATCGGTACTGAAGAATGCTCGCGGAGTGCGAGCGGCAACCACGGACGCTGGGTCGATTCCGTACTCGCTGAGTGGGATCAGATCGCTAATCATGGGCAAGGTGTCGTCAGTCGCGGTGGCGGCGCCAGTTGTACTTCCGGGCGCTGTATCGGCAGGTGTCGTGTCCGCAGGGATTGCAACGGGTCCGACCGTCGTGGCAACGAGGACGCACCCAGAACTCTCCGCACTCTGCGCAGCGCACGATGTCGGATACGTAACCTTGTAGACACCCTCCGGTGTAACGATGAGATCACCACTGCCCTGTGCGTCCCACCACACCGACGGTTGCGCGACAACGGCGACCACGCCGTTAGCCGCCGCCATGCCTCCGCTCAGACCCACCCCGGCCACACCGTCGGCAGCGGCAAGCCCGCGCAGGTCGATGGGCAGCACCTGATGCGCCCAGCTGGCGCCACCATCGGTGCTGATATCAACCACCGCGTCGCCTGCACCACCTTTGGGAATCGCGGCGGTCGCCGCGGCAGTACCGAACGCGAAGAGTGTGTCGCCTTGGGCGGCGAGCCCGCGGCGCGTTACTTGGGGTTCGATGAAGTTGCTGGCCGCGGCGGGCGTCCAGTGAATGCCGTCGTCGGATCGGTACAGCACCGGCTGGTAAACACCGTTGGTGGTCGGCCCGGGCGAGGTCGGCCCAGGCGAGGTCGACCACGCGAGGTAGGGCGCCCCGTCGGTGACGCCAGCGCCGAAAAGGCCTAAGAACAGACTGCTGATTGCCTCAGCGCTGCCCGGCGTCACAAGGTTCCAGGCAAAGGCCGGCTCCACGCGCACAACCGGTTGGCCCGCCGGTACCGGCGCACCGCTTGTCGAACTCGGTGTCGTCGAGTCGGTGCCGACATTGCCTGGCGCGGCACTTCGGTCGCTGGGTGCGCTCAAGCGCTGCACCGCCAGCACTGCACCACCTACAAGAAGCACCGCGCACATAGTTGCCACTGCGACTTGCTTGCGTTGGCGGCGGGTCTCGCCATGGCGTCGAATCGCCGCCAACCCAACGGTTGGCATGGCGAGTTGATCGGTGGTCTTGTGCAAGATGTCGGGCACGACAGTGCCGTGGTCGTCTGACTGATTCACAATTGCTCCTTCGGGTCGAGATGGGCGAGAGATGTCGAAAGTTGGGCGACAGCGCGAGACAGCCGGCTCTTCACGGTGCCCGGGCGAATGCGCAGCAACGTCGCGGTTTGCTGCTCTGAATAGTTCAGTAGTAACCGGCACGCGACGACTTCGCTCTGGCCTGCCGGTAGCTGCTTCACTGCCGCCGCGACGCTGGGGTCGATTATGGGGGCGTCGTGATGAGTGTTCTGTTGCGCCAACCACGCAGGTGGTTTGCGACGCACGCGACGTAACACCGAACGACTCCAGTTGAGCCCGACGCGATACGTCCACCCGGCCGGGCTTTCGAGAGTGCTGACGCGAGCCCAGTGTTGAAAGGCTCGAGCCATCGCCTCGTCAGTTGCTTCGGCGGCGAGTTGCACATCGCCGAGAGTGAACGCCAACGCACGCGCCACGGAAACATGCTCGGAAAGCCAGAAGTCCTCGAACGTCAAACGCGTAGTCAACACATTGACCGCGGTGGTGTTCGGTGCTGGCTGAAGTGCGATCTCCATACCCTGCACACGCACGGCTCCCGGATCAGGTTCCATGGTCACCGCAATTCCTTGAGCAGTTGCTCGGCCTGTGACGAACCCAATGCCGCCGCCCGCTCCCAGGCTTCACGGGCAATGTCGACCTCGCCCAGCACCGCTGCTGCTCTTCCCAACTGCAGCTGCCAGCGAGCGCGACTTGGATCGCGAGCAACCAGCACTTCCCAGGCCGCCAGCGCGGAACGCCCGTCGACCTGATCGCCGGTTTGCACAGCGCGTTGCAACAGTCCCGACGCCCAAAGATCGACTGCGATCGGGTCATGTCGCGACCAGTCCAGTGCGTCTGTTGCTTGCGCCAGAGCTAAATCGGTCGCGGTGACTGTGTCGGCCGCAAGCAGCACTTGCACGGCGATCATCCGATATGCGATCGAGTCAGGTCGCAGTCGCGTCGCGCGCGTCGCGACTTCGCGTGCCGCGACGCCGTTGCCATCGGCCGACGCCGCCACCGCGTCGTATGCGAGCCTGTTCGCCGCCACGTCGAGAACTCCGGCGACGATCGCGACAATTACGACCACGCTCGCGACCGCAGTCTTGGCATGCACTACCAATGCTCGTCGAGGACGGGGCGGTGTTGTGCCTGCCGCCACTACCCCTGCCAGCAGCCATGCGATCGGGTCGAGCTCGGACACAGGGAACAACAACAGTTGTGCCGAGAAGTAAGCCAGCAGCGATGCCGTCAGTGCGACGTGCGACATAGAGCCGCTGGCGAGTCGACGCATTGCCCGTCGACCGATGATGACGAGCAGGCTGGCATACGCCGCCGAAGCCGCCACTCCTCCAGCCAGCGCGACATCAAGCAACGACGCGTGAGCTCGATCGGGCAGCACGCTGTCGCGCGGGTGGGCCCGCTCGTACTCGGCGTCTACCGCTTCGCTCACCGCAATGCGATACCCCTCGGGACCGACGCCGAGCATCGGATGGTTCGCAATCACTCGCGACGCAAGGCTCCACTCGTCGAGGCGACTCGTTGTGCCATGACTGCGCTCGACGACAGAGCCGACCGACGTCACGGTCAACAACAGCAACATCACTGCCACGACTGCGCCACCAGCAACAGCGAAGGCTTTGCGAGTGCTGGGAACCTTCCACGCGACCATGATCGCGGCGAAGAGCAGACCGACCCATGCTGCGCGGGCGCCACTGCCCACTATCGCAACCGCGCCGAGGGCGCCAGCGATCGTGGCCCCGACACGCCACACGCGCGGTTCGGCGCTGTCAGCCGCGACCGCAATTGCGAATGGCAGCAACAAGCACAGCGCAGCACCCAAGAGCGCTGATGATCCGAACGGACCAGTTAGCCGACTGGTGTTAACTCCGAGAGCAATCGGAGGACCGATCAACGCCTCCCATGCGCACCACAGCCCAACGAGCAATGCAGCGATAGTGCCGCCACGCCGCAAAGCCGCCTCGCACCCGCGTAGCTGTTGACCAGCGCAAAACAGACCCCAGCAGAGCACCCACGTGAAGAGCCCGAAATGGCGAGTATCGCTGCCGACGAACGCCACCCAGACGTCGCCGTTTGTCATTGCGCCGAGCGCGAGGAACACAAGCAACAGCATCCACAGGCCAAGGGTTCGTCGGTCGAGCTGTGCGGCAGGGCGCCGCATGCAGATCGCCCACACGACGAGTCCGAGGGTGGAGATCACCAGCCAGCGCAACGGACCGAACGGCCACAAACCAAGAGGGTCAACCGCCACGACGCTGCCGACGATGAAGGCGGAGGCCGCGTTGACTCGATGCACAAAGTGCACACGCCCGAACCGCCGGTCCGGTTCCACGTGGTCACCCTAACGCTCACGGCAGCCACGGTTACTCAGGGGGTGCCACGTGGCGAGGCGGCACTAATTGTGTAACGCCCCGTGGCGAGAGTCCTGCCGTAGCGAAAACTGTGTACTGGTTGTGTGACGTATGACGAAATGTCATACTAACTCGATGGCAAAGGCGATCTCAGTTCGACTCGATGACGATGCGGAACGCGCTCTACGAGTGCTCGAAGCATCGGGGTTGACCGTGTCAGACGCAATTCGCTCCTCATTGCTCGCATCGGCGGATCGCCTGCATCGTCGGCGGGTACTCGCGGCCGAGGTGGCGGTTCTAGAAGCAGACGACGAGGACCGCACAGAGATGCTTTCGATCGCGTCGATGATGGAGTCGATACGTGCGACGCGGTGAGATCTACAGATTCCACGTACCCAAGGGCCTAGGACATGAACAGAGCGGCGAGCGGTTGGCCGTTGTCGTTCAGGCTGATGAACTGTTGCCACGGTCGGTGGTGCTTGTGGCGCCGACCTCGCGCAGCGCCCGCCCAGCATCCTTCCGACCCGAGATTGAGGCTGCGGGCGCAGCGACGAGGGTACTGGTCGAGCAGCTCGGAGCAGTCGACGTTCAACGGTTGGGTAAGCGTGTCGGTCGCCTCGCGGTGGAGGAGTCGTGGGCCGTCGACGACGCCCTGGCCACGGTTCTCGGGCTGAGCTAACCAGGTCCGGTTCTCCGCGCCGCGACGGAGGGCGCGGCGCTGGATTCGGGCCAGTACTCTGCGGGCATGGCCTGGGGCAACGAAGCCGCCGATGCGCGACTGCACGGCACACAGATCGCCGAAAGCGTGATCGACCTGATCGGCAACACACCGCTGGTGGTCCTGAAGCGCATCACCGAACTGCACAACCTGCCGTGCGTGCTGGCGATGAAGATGGAGACCGGCAATCCGGGCGGTTCCTCGAAAGATCGGCCGGCCTTGGAAATGATCCTTGCTGGCGAGCGCGACGGTCTGCTGAAGCCGGGCGGAACGATCGTCGAACCGACCAGCGGCAATACCGGGGTTGGTCTGGCGATCGTCGCTGCTCAGCGGGGCTATAAGTGCGTATTCGTCATGACCGACAAGGTCGCTCCCGAGAAGGTCAGCCTGTTGCGCGCTTATGGCGCAGAGGTAGTGGTGTGCCCGGTCGCCGTTCCTCCCGAAGACCCGACGAGTTACTACAAGGTCGCCGAGCGCCTCACCGTGGAACGCAACGCGTTTCGCCCCAACCAATACGCCAACCCCAACAACCCGCTCGCCCACGAAAAAACGACTGGCCCCGAGCTGTGGGCACAGACCGGCGGCCGCATCACGCACTTCGTGGCCGGCGCGGGCACATGCGGCACGATCACCGGCACAGCGCGCTATCTGAAGGAACAGAACGCGCGTATACGCATCGTTGCCGCCGACCCAGATGCGTCGGTGTTCAGCGGTGGTTCCGGCCGGCCGTACCTGGTTGAGGGTGTCGGTGAAGACTTCTACCCGGCCGCGTGGGCCCCGGAGTTGTACGACGAAGTGATTGCCGTCAGCGATGAGGAAAGCTTCCTCGTCGCGCGTCAGGTCAGTCGCGAGGAAGGAATCCTGATCGGCGGCTCCGGCGGCCTGGCTGTCGCTGCCGCGATTCGCGTTGCCAAGGCGGCCAAGCCCGACGACATCGTTGTCGTGCTGAACCCCGACTCTGGCCGCGGCTACCTATCGCGCGTCTTCGACGACAAGTGGATGGCCAACTTCGGTTTCCTGCGCGAGAGCGACGAATGCATCTCCGACGTGCTCAAGACGCGCGGCGACACACCATCGCTGCTGTACGTCAACCCGGCGACATCAGTTCGCGAAACGATCGACCTGATGCGCGCCAACGGCATCAGCCAGATTCCGGTGTGCAAGAACACTCCCCCATTTGCCGCTGCCGAGGTGTCGGGCGCCGTCGACGAACTCGACCTGATGGAAGCGGTCTATCGCGACCCGGCCGTGATGAAAATGCACGTCGAGTCAGTGATGGGTCCCAAGTTGCCCACGATCGGTGCCGGCCAGGCCGTGAAGCTGGCCGTCGAAATGCTCGACCGTGCGCCGGCGTTGTTGGTGCTCTCTGGCGGGCGCCCGCTCAGCGTGCTGACACGCACCGACCTGCTCACTTACTTCGAGGCGTTGAATCATGGGTGAGATCGAAGCGCAAGAGTCGTGGGGCTTCGACACGCGCGCGATCCACGCGGGGCAAGAACCCGACCCGACGACGGGTGCGGTCGTGCCGCCAATCAGCCTCAGCACGACGTTCGCGCAAGACGGGGTCGGTAACCACAAAGGCTTCGAGTACAGCCGCAGTGGTAACCCAACGCGCACCGCGTACGAAACGCAGATCGCCGCACTCGAGGGTGCTGCACATGGTCTCGCATTCGCAAGTGGTCTCGCCGCGGAAGACAACATCCTGCGCCTCTTCCAAGCCGGCGATCGCGTGTTGCTGGGCAACGACGCGTACGGCGGCACCTATCGACTAATCAGCAAGGTCCACACGCACCTACCGTGGACGGCAGTCGACCTGCTCGACATCGACGTCGTCGCCGACAGTTGGCCAAGCGATACCAAATTGGTGTGGCTCGAGACGCCGACCAATCCGTTGTTGCGCTGTTTCGACATTGAGGCCATCTGCGCACTCGCGCACGAGCGCGGGGCCACAGTCGTCGTCGACAACACGTTCGCGACGCCATACCTGCAGCAGCCACTGTCGCTCGGCGCCGACCTGGTCGTGCATTCAGCGACGAAGTACCTCGGCGGTCACAGCGACGTTGTCGGTGGCTTCGTGGCGGCGAACGACGACGACATCGCGCAGCGCCTGCGCTTCACGCAGAACGCCGCCGGCGCAGTGCCATCACCCTTCGATTGCTACCTCGCACTACGCGGGGCCAAGACACTCGCCGTGCGCATGGACCGGCATTGCACGAACGCCCGCTCGATTGTCGACGTGCTCGTCGGTCATCCGGCCGTTGAGCGTGTGCTCTATCCGCAACTTCCCGATCACCCCGGCCATCGCGCCGCCGCCAAGCAGATGCGCGACTTCGGCGGCATGGTCAGCTTCACGTTGCGCGCCGGGCAGGCCGCCGCGCTGCGCGTCGCTGCTGCCACCGAGTTGTTCACGCTCGGCGAAAGCCTCGGCGCCGTCGAGAGCCTGATCGAACACCCCGGCCAGATGACGCACGCATCGGCGGCGGGTTCACCGCTTGAGGTCCCCGACAATCTGCTGCGTCTCAGCGTCGGCATCGAAACTGCGGCCGACCTGGTCGCCGATCTCGCACAAGCCCTCGAACAGGCCTAGAAACCTTTAAACGACCGTATACAACGGTCGGTTCAAATCATACAATGGCCTCCATGAACGGAGCCACGTACACCGCCACCGTGATGAAGGTTTCGCGTAATGGTCAGATCTCAATACCTGCGGAAGTGCGCAGGCGGTGGAACACAGACCGAGTGATAGTGACCGACACCTCCGCAGGCCTAATGGTTCGTCCGTTCGACCCTGACTTCGTGCGGAATCTTCGCGGCAAGTATCGCCATCTGGCCACCGAGTCCGTCGACGAGGGCCGGCGCGCCGCCCGCGAGGAGCAAGCCGAACGGGAGGACGAGCGTGATCGTGCTCGACGCTTACGCACTTGAGGCGTACCTCAACGATGAGGTAGTCGTGGCGGACATGGTTGAACCACTGTTGATGTCAGGCGAACAGATTCTCATCACATCCGTCAACCTCGCCGAGACAGCCGACCGCATGATCAGATTGAATGGCGCGACCCGAGAAGAACTTGAGAGCGACGTGGTCGCCCTGGGCGTCACTGTGACCGGCGTCGGCGCCACAGCAGGGCTCGATGCAGCATCCTTACGCGCAAATCACTATCACCGCACTCGTCGCGCGGTCAGCATCGCCGACTGTTGTGCTGCCGCCGTCGCTCTCGACCGCGACGCGCTGCTGGTGTCTAGCGACCCGGCGCTATTGGGGATGGTGCACGATGAAGGTGGCCGATACCTGGCACTGCCCAATAGCAGCGGCAGTGTGTGGTCGCCGCTCGAACGGGCCTAGGTATCGGCGGCGGTGAGCCGGCCGAGGGTTCGAAGCCCAAGTTCGCTCATCGCAGGGTTGCTCGACCGGTAGTACCAAACGAGTCCCATCGCCTGTTCGAAGGCCCAAGCCTCGCCCCGTTTCCACTCCAAAGCAGTGCAACTGATCGCCGTTCGAAACGCGTCGCGGGGGCCGTCCTCAAGTATGTGCCAGGCGCCAACGAGATCCAGCGACGGATCGGCGGGTCGCAGGCCACCGACGTCGAGGACGCCCGTCAGTCGACCCTCCGCCACGAGAACGTTGCCTGGGATCAGATCGCCGTGGACCATCAGCTCGTGGGTATGGTCGGCTAGCTCGCGATAGCGGCTCCACATCCTGCGCATTCGTTCGACGTCAAGCAGACCCTCGCTCTTCAAGAGGCAGGTGTGTACCCACTCGTCGTGATCGGGGAGTCTTCCGCCTCGCCCTGCTCCCGCGAACGAGCGTCCATTCGTTCCGATTGAACGAACCTCGCTGATGAAGGTCGCGAGGTCATAGGCGAAGGCTGTCGATGTGCCGGGATCGTTCGCGGTTCCGGTCGTGCCATCGAGCCAGGTCTGAATCGACCATGACTGCGGATAGCCCCTTCCCGGTCGGCCGATCGCGACCGGTATCGGTGTCCGGAACGTGGTGTGCTCGGCCAGCTCAAGCGAAACCTCAGCTTCCCCTTGAGCCGCAGCGCGCGACTGACCTCGTTGAAGGGGAAAGCGAGCGGCGAGGGAGGGGCCAATGCGGAAGATTGCATTGACGGTGCCTTCCGAAGGAATCCGCTTGACGGCGAGATCGGTCCACTCGGGGAACTGCTCATTGATGAGGCCTCGGACCACTACCTCATCGATCGAGATCTCATCGTCATGCATCGACATTCCCCCCACGCTATTTCTTCAACAGTCGCCTAGAACAACGTTGGCTGCTCGGGGTTGATGACCCGCGGGACACCTGGCCACGGGACGAAGTTGTCCATGAACACCCACGTGCGGCGGTGGATTGCCGACGGCCCGTACGCCTGCAGCGCGGCCTTGTGCAGCGTGCACGGGTAACCCTTGTTGGTGTCGAAGCTCCACTGCGGAAAGTGTTCCGCGGCTTCGCGCATCAGTCGATCGCGTGTCACCTTGGCGAGGATGCTCGCCGCCGCCACTGACAAGCATTTTTGGTCGGCCTTCACCATCATCTCCACTTTGGCAACGCACGGCGAAACGAAGTTCCACTTGCCGTCGACCACCGCCACATCGGGCCGGACTCCGAGCGCATCAATCGCTCGCCGCGTCGCAAGCTTTTGCGCGGCGGTCATGCCCAAGTCGTCGCACTCTTGCTGACTTGCGGCTCCGACCGCCCAAGCCTCGCACCATCCGGCAATGCGATCGAACAGGAATTCGCGATTGGCTTCGGTGAGCATCTTCGAATCGCGCACGCCGTTCACCCGCTTGCCGCGCGGCAACACTGCGGCGCCAACCATTAGCGGTCCGGCCCAAGCGCCACGACCTACCTCGTCGATGCCGACAATGATCTCGTAACCCGCAACGGCCAACTCGTTCTCGAACGTGCGAGTCGGCGCGCGACCAGCCATCAGCGCAATACGATGGTGGCTGGTCCAGCCGACACTTCGCCAACCTGCCACCAGTTGTCGGCGAGCGAACCAATTGCGGAGCGATCAATGGCGGCCAAAAGCCCACCCGATGTCTGTGGATCCATGCACAACGCTTCACCGGCAGCACTCGCCGTGGACTGCAGATGTGATTGCACGTACTCGCGATTGCGCGGGTCGCCACCGGTGCGCACACCGCGCTCGGCAGCTTCGCGTGCACCCGGGTAGGAAACGATGCCATCGGTGTTGACGATCACCTGTACGTTGCCGCGCTCCGCCATTTCCCACCCGTGCCCAGCAAGGCCATAACCGGTGACATCTGTGACCGCGTGAACCGCCGCCCCGAGCGCTTGCAGTTCTTCGGACGCAATGCGATTCAACCGTCGCATTCCTGCGATCGCAGCCGCCTTATCCGTCGCCGATCCGCCAGCCAACGCCAACCCTGTGCCGACTGGTTTGCTGAGCATCAGCACATCGCCCGGAACGGCACCGCCCTTGCGGAACACGCGTTGCGGATGCACGACGCCTTGGACCGCGAGACCGAAGATCGGCTCTGGATTTCGAATCGTGTGCCCGCCAGCAATGGTGCCACCGGCTTCGGCAACTACCTCGGCCGCTGCTTCGAAGATCGCGGCGATCGCTGCGGGCGGAAAGTGCTCGGGGAACGCTGCAACGTTGACGGCAACGACAACGCGTCCGCCCATCGCGAACACATCGCTACACGCGTTGGCAGCCGCAATCGCACCGAAGTCGGCAGGATGATCAACAAGCGGTGGAAAGAAGTCGGTGGTGCTCACCAGCGCGATGTCGGGTGACACTTGATAGATCGCGGCATCGTCGAATGGCGCCAGGCCGACGAGCAGCGAGGGGTCGACACCCGCTGGCATGTCGCGCACAAGATCGGTGAGCAGCGACGCACCCCACTTGGCTGCGCATCCGCCACACGACGTCCACTCGGTCAGGCGCAAGTCGGCGAACGGGTCAACATCAACGACAGCCACGCGGCCAGCCTACGGGTGCCGGTCGGAGGGTTTCCTCCCCGCCGGCGGGGAGGAGATACTCGGACGGGAGGAAACCCTCGGCTGGACTTTGTTCGGTGGCGGCGCCTACTGGTTCGCCGGTTCGGGAATGCCGGGGACGGAGCCTTCTTCGGCGATCACGTACTCGGTTGCTTCGCGAATCGCAGTGCGCACGAGGTTGAGACCGGAAAGGCCGGGGAGTGCGTCGATACGCTCTTCCACTTTGTCGATCAACTCGCCACCATCGCCGGAGCCGAAGAGGTACGCGGCGGCGAACGACGTCTCGATCTTGGGCACGTCGCCGGCACCGACGACATCCCACTTGTTGCGCAAGAACCAACTCGTCACCTTCTGTGCGCGCCGATCGTCCTCGAGCAGGTCGCGGGCGTAGCTCGCGTAGTAGCCAGCATGGCGACCTTCTTGGCGCATGATGCGTCCAAGCAACTCGGTGAGCACCGGGTGATCGGCGATGCGCGCCAGCCGGTTGTAGGCCGCGTTCGCTGTCCACTCGTTGATCGCGCCCCACGTCATGTGCACGGCCGGGAACTTCTTGACTGCCCTGCCGAGCGACCAGAACACCAGCGGACTGCGAGAGAGCGTGCGCTTGTTCCATCGCCGCATCTCGGTTAACCGCGGATCGTGCGCCGGCCGGTCGTGCAACGCCAGGATGCGGCCGAGTGCTTGGCCGTGCCAGTACTCCTCGTAGTTCCACAGCGTGAGGAACGCGGTGAACTGCGGGTCCTTCCACGCTGGCGTGACCAGCAGCTCGCGCATGTACAGCACCGTCTGGTACTCGATGTCGTGCATGTACTCAATACAGCGCAACACGTCGGCAGACAGCGGGCTTGTGCGGAAGGATTCGAAGTCGAGGTCGTCGGTCTGCACCCGACCGCCCTGCTCCTGAAACTTTTCGATCGAAATTGCCATATGACTCGTTCGCAGCCATTCGGCGACTGGACGGCCAGCCGCACCGATTTCCTACTGATCGTACTTATCCCACAACGCCTCGCCAGCAAGATCCGCGCTGGACCATTGCGGTGCGAGGGATGGGGCCGTCAGGGTTACTGGGCCTTGTGCCCCGGGCGCTTGTTCCCACAGCACCGCTGGGCGTTCGCCATGCCACCGCACCGCGAATGACACCGTGCCGGTTGCGCCTGTTGGCAGGTCGAAGACCTCAAAGTTGTTCCCCAACCAACTCGCTGGCAGACCTGCCAACAACAACTCAGCGCGCCCGGACCGCGGGGCCACGATGCCCTGCTCGTTCCACGACAGGGCTCGAACCGGATCCGTCGGCGTGGCGGCGGGGAGTTGATCGGGAAGCCTGAGTCGCTGGACGATCGCGGCGAGATCGCGACGCGCACGCGCCTCGCCCGCTGCGGCCAAGACGCGATCCGCGGCACCGAGCGCAGCGGCCAACGCCCAATCATGATCGGCTGACTTCACGGCTAGCTCCAGGGCGTTCGCAAGTTGCGGCACGAACGGCTCGACTTTCTCCCCCATCCGAACAAGCTGATCCACACACAGGATGAAGCCGACAGCATCTCCTTCGGCACCAGGCGGGCCGCACAACGAGATTTCGCAGCGGGTCGCGACAACGCTCTCGTTGAGTTCTGCATCAGGGGTCAACAGGTGGCCGGCGCGTTCAATGGTGTTCAACCAACCGCGCACCACCGCTGCGCTCGTCGGCAGCCCAGGTGGTAGTGCTCCCACTGAAGGCTCGCGGCCGTGGGGAATTGCCACGGTCAACGTTGAGCGATGCCCAATCGGAAAGGCGACGCTCTCCGGCGGGAGTGCGATCCCTTCGATCGGAGCAGTAGGCGGACGGAGCGAAAGCAGGTTGCCGTTGGTGAAGGCGACTGCGATCGGAAGCGGCGACTCGTTCTCGATTTCGATCATCGTCAGGCCGCCGTGATCAGCAACCGAATAGACGCGTTGCACCGCATCACCGTCGGGAATACGCACACGCGTCTCGACCACAGCCGTACCGTCGATGCGACGCTGCCGTACCGCGGGTTCGTGCTCGGGCGAGTGCCAGCGATCGTCGGCAGCGATGTGCCAATCGAGTTGCGCGCCATCGCTGTCATCACTACATGTCGTGATCGCACCGAACGGCGTAATCGATGCGCGCCAACGACCACCTGTCACACCAGTGGTTATCAAGAACTAATCCAGCTCGCTCTTGCGGCCGCGTTGCATCAGTGAACCCAACGCATCGCGCGCGGGACGGCCCTGATGGCAAACAGCGACGATCTGCTCGGTAATCGGCATATCGACGGAATGACGACGAGCGAGGTCGAGCACGCTGGGCGAGCTCTTCACACCCTCGGCCACCATGTTCATCGCGCCAAGAACTTCCTCGATCGACTTGCCCTCACCGAGATGGAAGCCGACCATGTTGTTGCGACTCTGCTTCGACGAACAGGTCGCAATCAGGTCGCCCATCCCGGCCAAGCCCGCAAAGGTCGCCGCTTGACCGCCCATCGCGATTCCCAAGCGCGTCATCTCGGCCAACCCGCGCGTGATCAGCGTTGCTCGCGTGTTGTCGCCGAACCCCATGCCCTCTGCCATGCCCGCAGCGATGGCGATCACGTTCTTGACGACCCCGCTGAGCTCGCAACCGACAACATCGCTGTTCGTGTACACGCGCAGCGATGGCCGGCTGAAGATCCGCTGCAGTTCAGTGGCGATGTCGAACTCGTCGATCGCGACAACACTCGCGGCGGGCTGCCCGCTGAGAATTTCCTTGGCGAGGTTCGGGCCAGTCAGTACGGCGACGGGATGACCGGGCATCTCGTCGCGAATCACTTCGCTCATGCGTTTCAGTGAGTTGCGTTCCAGCCCCTTGGTGAGGCTGACAACCGGCACCCAAGCGCGCACGTGGGCGGCCGCCTCTGCTGCCACGTCGCGGAAACCGTGTGACGGGACTGCCATAACGACCACGTCGGCGCCGGCGACGGCTTCTGCCAACGACGAAGTCGCGCGCAATTCGTCGGGCAGCGTGAACTGCGCGAGGTAGTCGCTATTGACGTGACGCGTGTTGATCTCGTTGACCAGCGCTTCGCGACGCGCCCACAGAACCGTCGGGGTGTTGACGGCCGCGAGCGCGGCGACGGTCGTGCCCCACGAGCCGCCCCCAATTACCGCAACCTTCATCGCCACGTGCCACAGCGTACGCCCCCTACGGAACGACTTGCCCCTACGATGCCAGCGTGAAGGGCCGTCAAAGCCACGCCGTCCTCGTGCCGGTTAAGGCATTCGCCGATGCCAAAGCACGACTGTCATCGGTGCTCGCGCCCGATCAGCGCAAGGCGCTGGCGCGCTGGACTGCCGAGCGCGTCGTTGGCGCCGCCGGCAAGCTGCCTGTGTACGTCGCCTGCGACGACGACGAAGTCGCCAAGTGGGCCGTCGATCGCAGTGCAATCGTGCTGTGGCATCCGGGCGCGGGCCTGAATGGTGCCGTCACACGCAGCGTCAAGCAGCTTGCTCAGGAAGGGGTCACGCACGTCGTCGTCGCGCACGGCGATCTTCCGCTCGCTCACGAACTCGGCGCCTTGATCACGCCCGGCGCGATCACGCTGGTCCCGGATGCCCATCGCGACGGCACCAACGTCCTCGCATTGCCGACGGATCTCGGCTACTCCTTCAGCTACGGCGCCGGATCATTTCAACGTCACCTGGAACTCGCTCTCGCCGGCGGTCACCGAACGATCGTGCGTCGCGATCCACAACTTGCTCGCGACATCGATACCCCCCACGACCTGACGCATCCACTCGTCAAGGAGGTGCTTTCCGAATGGCTGCAAATGAACCCGGTCAACCAGACCCTGCTCGCTCAGTAATCAGCTTCAATCTTGCGACACCAACTTCGGCGTTGGCAATCGGTGCGCACCCCGACGATGTCGAGTTCGGTTGCGGAGCGACGTTGGCCAAGTGGGCAGCTGCAGGTTGCCGAGTGCACCATCTCGTCTTGACCGATGGCTCCAAGGGCACGTGGAACCCCGATGCCGACGTGCCAGCTCTGATCGCAACCCGCCAGCGCGAACAACGCGAGGCCGCCCGCCGACTGAGCGGCGAGCACGCTGGAACCGTCACCTTTCTCGGGCAGGTAGACGGCGAGCTCGACAGCGGACTACCAATGCGCGGCGAAGTCGCACGCGTGATCCGCACGGTCAAGCCGCAGGTGATTCTCGGCCACGACCCGTGGAAGCGTTATCGATTGCACCCCGATCATCGTCACGCTGGGCTGTTGGCGTGCGAAGCAATCGTTGCGGCGCGCGACCCACACTTCTTCAAGGAGCAGCAACTGGCATCACACCGCCCCGATGTCTTGCTGCTCTGGGAGGCCGACGAGCCCGACCATGTCGAGGACGTTGCAGACTGGGTCGACGTCAAGCTGCACGCACTAGAAGCGCATGAGAGCCAGTTCGAGAGCACCATGAAGGCTGTCGACCCCGATCAGTTGGAACCTTTCCGTTCGCGCATTCGGTCGCGACTCGCCGAACTTGGCGCGCCACACGCGATGGCGGCCGCCGAGCTGTTCAAGCGCATCAGCGACCTGTAGTCGCGAGCCCGCAGTCAGCGTGGGAACTGACCGGGTGCCCGGCCGTTGCCAGGCTCGCCCGCGAATGCTTGCGCAATGTTCATCCACTCGCCGGCCGCCGCGCCGATCATCTGCAACGAGGTGTCGGCGAGGTGTCGCCGTTGAGTGACGACGAGGCAGAACTCAAGCGCGCTACCGCTAACCGAATCGACCGCCGGACCATCCCACTCCCACGTTGCACCGTCGGGCGCGGTGAGCGCGACGTGCACGGGCACCTCCGGCAGCGCCTCGCCATTGATGAGGTAGCTGAACGGGCGAGCACGAACACCGATGTGTGCCACGTGGCGCAGCCGCGCCGTCGGCACGCGAGTTGCGCCTAGCGCGTCGACCACGTCTTGGCCATGCGCCCACGTCTCCATCAGTCGGGCAGTGATGAACGATCGCGCACCCATCGATGGCCCGTACCAAGGGATTCGCGCCGACGGATCGACGGTGCGTGCCAGCGACAGCAGACGCGCGCGGTCGGCGCGCCACGCCGCCAACATGTCGGCGCCGGTCATCGTCCGACCCGCTACAACCGACGCCGCTGTTCCGCCAGCAGCAATCAACCGCTCGGTATCGGCAGCAAACTCGTCGGGGTCGCGCAACGCCATCGCCGCACGCTGATCAAAGAACCACAGGTGGCTGATCTGATCGCGGATCGACCAACCTTCCGCGGGCGTCGGAAGTGACCAACGATTCTCGTCAAGCGTCGCGACGTAGTCGTCGAGCGACTGATGTTCCGCTTGCAGATCATCACAGATCGCTTCCATCACACAGCCCTCACGTTCTGGTCGGAAAAAAGCAAACGGGGGGCCGAAGCCCCCCGTTTGCTACGAGCAGTTAGCTCATGCCTTCTTCTTGGCAGCAGCCTTCTTCTTTGCCGGAGCCTTCTTCTTTGCAGCCTTCTTCTTGGCCGGAGCCTTCTTCTT
>Ga0105047_10004646_pt1 | contig 23832 bp, 23 predicted proteins | sample MAT04_FD_78384 | JGI IMG/M metagenome (GOLD analysis project Ga0105047, IMG submission 78384) | Freshwater microbial communities from Lake Fryxell liftoff mats and glacier meltwater in Antarctica - MAT-04 (megahit assembly) | ecosystem: Environmental > Aquatic > Freshwater > Ice > Liftoff... | reverse complement strand
TAATGAAACAATGGGCACCGCTTCCTGTATTTATCCATCACTGCCTATGGACCCGTCCATTCATTCCCTTATTGCCACTATTAATAGCTATCAAAAGCTCCTGCACAGGTATGCTTCCATTATTGTAAAAAATAAACTGGTGGCAGCCACTATTGTAGAAGAAGTTTTTTTGCAATACAGTTTGCAGGTAAATGTTATACCGCCGGATAATATTCGCCAATACCTTCGTCAATATACGCTGGCCTCCTGCCAGCAATGGCTGCTTGTAAAAAATAAAACGCTGTTTCAGCGTAAGCCTAAGAACCCGACCTGATGATTGGTTGATTTGGTGATTTGGTGATTTGTTGATTTGGTTATTTGGTGATTTGGTGATTGGTTGATTTGGTGAGTGATGAAGTATTGACCATTAACCATTGACTATTGACTATTGACTATTGACTATTGACCATTAACCATTAACCATTGACCACTAACTGCTCCGGTGCTGTAGCCGGCCCTGCTTTGGCGGGTTGATTATTTTATTTATTTACTACTAAACTTACTTGCAATGAAGCATCTTTTTTGCATAGGGGCATTGCTATGCCTTTATTTAAATGGCCTTGCTCAACCTATACCACCTGATAAAAAAGGGTTAAGCATTGGGGATACCCTGCCTGATTTCCTTATGAATAATATCAACAACTATCCTTTAAAAAAGGTGAGGTTTTCCGGATTCCAAAAAGAGCTGACTATTATTGATTTTTGGGCGAGCTGGTGTGGCGCCTGCGTAGCTTCTTTTACTAAAATGCATGGGCTGCAAAGCAAATATGCCAGAGAACTACAAGTGCTTATGGTAAATGCATCGCCTGGTGAAGATGCTCAAAAAATGCAGGCATTTTTTGAGCGGCGCAAAACAAAAACTGGAAAAGATTTTACCCTTCCTTATTTGTTAGGCGATAGCTTATTTGTTCGTTTGTTTCCCTACAGGGTTATTCCGCATTGTGTATGGATAGATAAAAACAGGCGGGTGATAGCTATTACGGAAAGTGAGGAAGTAAATGAGGCCAATATAGCGGCTGTACTGGAAGGCAGGGAGCCTGCCCTGGCCTTTAAAAATGATGCTTTGCTGTTTGATGATGCAAAAGATGAATTGATGGCAGGCATTGCTGCGGCAAGCGAAGGTTTGCTGTATAGTTCGCTGATTACGGCCGCTAAACCAGGCATGGGGCAAAAACTGTTCTGGAAATCGGAAGATGGTATATTGGTTACGCAATTAAGGATATTTAATTACTCCCTTTTATCGCTTTACCGTACAGCATTCAGGCAAGCATTTGACCATGCCAATGGCAGGTTGGAAGTAGAGCCGGGGCTGGAGGAATTTGTGTTGGAGGATGTAGCAGCAGAAAGGCGCACCCGCTATTGTTACGAACTACAGATACCTGCTATGAACAGGGAAGCAGCCCTGCGTTTTTTGGTTACCGACCTGGAGCGCTTTTTTAATATTACTGCCTTGCCCGCAAAAAGATGGACGAGTGTTTTTGTACTAAGTGCCGGCAAAAACATGCATGCAATTATTTCAAAAAATGGACCAACGCAAACGGATATGGATCCGGAAAGCATGGCCCCTTTCATGAACAATGTTAGCTTGGAAGCATTGAGCGCCGCATTGGCAATGGTTTTAAAAAATACGGTAATAAATGAAACTGGCCTGCTGCAAAATATTGATATCCGCTTTCCGGCTGCCTTTTTTAGTTTTTCGCCTGCGCAGGTTATACAATTTTTGCAGCAGCAGGGATTGGTGCTGCAGCAGTGCCAACGGATGTTACCGGTTACACGATTACAGTTCACAAACACAACATTACAATTACCAAAAACTAACTAACCATGAAAAGAACTATTATAACCAAAGGTTTTGCCATGCTTGCCTGCCTTTTGCCGTGGCTATGTAGTATAGCACAGCAGCCCACTACGTACATCAATGTAACGGGCGTGATTGTAAATGAGAAAAATGAACCCGTGGCTGCTACGGTTTCCGTAAAGGGTACCCAAATTGGAACAGCCACCAATGAAGCCGGTTTGTTTGTGCTAAAGCAGGTAAGGGCGGGTGCCAGCTTGTTGGTAAGCGGTGTGGGCATTAACGATATGACCATTGATGTTAAAGGTCGCAGCAACCTGGGTACCATCAAAGCCAGCAGGCGGGTGCAGGTGGATGAAGAAGTGATAGTGCGTGCCAGCACCGGGTATCAAACGTTAAAGGCCAACGAAGTAAACGGCTCTGTGCTGGTAATTAATAACAAACAACTGAATATGCAAACAGGCACCAATATTTTAAAACGCCTGGATGGCGCCGTCAGCGGCCTGTTGTTTAATATTGGAAAAACGAATGAAAACTCGCAAAACAAAACCGGCATCAGCATAAGAGGCACGGGAACCATCAATGGCCCGTTGGACCCATTGATAGTGCTGGATGGTTTTATTTACGAGGGCAATATTGAGAATATCAATCCTAATGATATAGAAAGTATTACCGTGTTGAAGGATGCTGCCGCTGCATCTATTTGGGGAGCAAGGGCAGGCAATGGAGTAATAGTAATTACCAGCAAAAAGGGTAGTATGAATCAGCAAATGCAGCTCAGTGTTGCCAGTGGTTTTATAGTTACAGATCGCCCGAACCTGGGCGCAATACCCCAAATTAATCCCGTTGATTATATTGAGGTGGAACAACTGCTTTTTAACAGGGGTTATTATAACGGGCGAATTAATGCTTCCCCTTATTTGGCATTGAGCCCTGCTGTGCAGATTTTTTTAAAGCATAGGCTTGGCTTGCTATCAGCAGCAGATTCTGCTGCACAGGTGCAGGCACTTAAACTAAATGATACCAGGAGCCAATATGAAAGAAATGTGTATCGCACAGGACTGGTGCAGCAGCATTCCCTGGCGATTAGGGGAGGCAGCCAGCAGAATGCCTATAGTTTTTCTGCCGGCTTTGACAACACGGCAGGCAATTTAAAAGAGGGATATAAAAAATTAAACCTGCGCCTGGCCAATAGCTTTCAACTGCACAGGCGGGTAAGGTTTAACCTGGAAAGCTATTATACCAACAGTGAAGCCAAAAGCGGTCAGCAGGCCTATGGCAGTCTGCGGCCGGCAGAGAGTGCTATGCTATATTATGACATTAATAATGCCGGTGGCATTGACCTCGGTTATAATACTGCCCATACCGATACGCTGCTCAATGGCCGCCTTCAAAGCCTGCGCTATTACCCGCTGGAAGATTACAAACACAACATGCTTACTACACAATTGCAGGAACTGAATGCCAATACCGGTGTACACATAAACCTGGCTAAATTTTTAAGCCTTGATGTGAAGTACCAATACCAGGTGCAGCATACCGTGGCTGAAAAGCTGGCCGATAAATGGAGCTATGAAGCAAGGGAGTTGATTAATTCTTTTACGCAGGTAGATGTAGTTACGGGCAGGTTGAAGTACGTGTTGCCCATGGGCGGCATAAGAAAATTATCGAACGCCCGGGTAAATTCTCAAACGGTTAGGGGCCAATTGAATTTTAACAAGCAGGTTGGCAGCCATCATTTTGATGCTATAGCGGGAACAGAATCAAGAGAATTAAAGAATACGGGCGATAGTTACACCAGCTATGGTTACCAGGCCGACCCATTGATTAATGCAGGGGTGGATTTTGTAAACAGCTATTTGAATCCTATTACCGGGTATCCTGCAGGTATACCAAATCCACCCTTTGCTTACAAGCAGGTATACCGCTTTACAGCCGTTTATTTTAATATGGCCTGGCTTTGGAAAGAAAAGTATGGCTTAAGTGCCAGCGGAAGGAGAGATGGCTCCAATATATTTGGCGCCCATACAAATGACCGCTGGAAACCCTTATGGTCTGCCGGTGCGAGCTGGCGTATTACGAAAGAAGATTTTTTTAATATGAAAGCACTGAATGACCTGCGCCTGAAAATAACTTATGGTCACAGTGGTAATGTAGATCTTTCTAAAACTGCAGTGCCTATTGCATTTGTGGGCAGTAATGATGTAAATACCGGCCTGCCCTATAGCCGCGTACAGCAATTGAACAATCCATCGCTAAGATGGGAGCAGGTGCGGCAACTCAATATAGGGGCAGAATTTTCGGCATTCCACCACCGCCTCTCCGGATCGGTAGAGTGGTATGCTAAAAACGGAACAGACCTGTATGGACCCATTTTGTGGGACTATACAGGCTTTGGTAATAATAACACCGTTACTCAAAATGTGGCAGACACTAAAGGGCGGGGTGTAGATATCATCTTAAACAGTAAGAACATACTGGGCAGGCTGGCCTGGTCTACAGCTTTGTGGATGAGTTACAATAAAACGGTGACTCAAAAATATTATAGCAGCCGGGCAAATAGTTTATCTACCATGCTGGAAGGTGGTAACAGGATTACGCCTGTTACAGGAAAAGATCTGTATGGAATTGTGGCACATCAATGGGGTGGGCTGGATGCTGCAGGCAACCCCCAAGGCTATGTAAATGGGCAATTGAGCACTAATTACAATGCCATCAGGGAAGAGAGCTCCAAAGGGTACAACCTTGTATATTATGGTTCGGGTACACCCCGTTATTTTGGTTCGCTGCAAAATAATGTAGTCTTTAAAAAATTCACGCTATCGGTAAATATTACAGCCAAACTGGATTATTATTTTTTTAAACCGGCTCTGTCTTATGCCTCTTTGTTTGCTGGTTATCCCTCTACCAACGATTATGCACAGCGCTGGCAAAAACCAGGCGATGAAGACCGCACACATGTGCCTTCTTTTGTTTACCCCAGCAACCCCGACAGGGATTATTTTTATTCTGCCAGCAGCGTTCAGGTGTTAAAAGGAGATCATATACGCCTGCAATATATTAACCTGGCTTATGCTCCCGGCTTTAAAAAAATAAAAGCTATACGAGAACTGCAGCTATATGCCAACGCTGCCAACCTGGGCATTTTGTGGAGGGCAAATAAGGAGGGAGTAGACCCCGATTATAGAAAGGGTGGAGCACCTGCCAAAACATGGTCACTTGGTTTGAGGGCTAATTTTTAATCATTTAAACTTTTATTACATGAAAAAATATCAATGTTTTCCGCTTGTTATTTTAATAATCCTGGCGCTCAATTTATCCTGTAAAAAATACCTTGATGAAAAGTCGGATGCATCGTTGGTGGTTCCCTCTACTCTGGCAGATTTTCAAAACCTGATGGATGATGGCGGTACCATGAATGTGGCTACACCGGGCATTGGCACTGCCTCAGCCGATGATTATTTTATTGATGTAAGTGCCTATAATTCAAAAGCAGTTTTTCAACAACATGTGTATAAATGGATGCCTTACCCTTACCGATATTCAAATGACTGGGCACTTACTTACAAGGCTATTTACGTTGCCAATCTTTGCCTGGAAAGAATAGTGCTTGTTGCAAGGGATACAGCCAATGCAGCAGCGTGGGATCATATGAAAGGTGCTGCGTTATTTTACAAAGCATTTTACGAACTGGAGATGGCCTGGCTGTTTGCCAAAGCCTATGATCCTGCAACGGCTGAACGGGACATGGGTATAGTGATAAGGACTGGTACTGATTTTACGGTTCGTTCGGAAAGGGCAAGCGTTGCGGCGACCTATGCCACTATTTTACAGCAGGCCAAAGCAGCAGCTTACCTGCTGCCAGATAAAGCAATATTTGCTACCCGGGCCTCCAAAGGTGCAGCCTATGGTCTGCTGGCACGTACTTACTTAAGTATGCGCCAATACGATAGTGCCGGCAAGTATGCCAACCTGGCCTTGGGGCTGAACAATGTTTTAATGAATTACAATGAAGCTTCGCTTGTGAGCTTAAACAGTTCGGCACCGTTTAAGCTATTCAACCGGGAAGTAATATTTCATTCCACTATGGGTTCATCTATTACCTTGCACCATCCCTCAAATGGTCCGGCCAGGATTGATACAGCACTGTACACTTTTTATGATGCGAACGACTTACGGAGAAAAGCATTTTTTGTTGCCAACTCCGGATACCAGCGTTTTAAAGGAAGTTATTCCGGCAATAACAGCAGGCTCTTTAGTGGCATTGCTACAGATGAGATGCTGTTGATGCGGGCGGAATGCTATGCACGTGCCGGAGATAAAACTGCGGCCCTGCAGGATTTAAACATGCTGTTGGAAGCAAGGTTCTTAACAGGGAATTTTATTCCTGTAACTGCCTCCAACTCCCAGGGTGCCTTGGATATTATTTTACAGGAGCGAAGGAAGGAATTAATATTCAGGGGTAGCCTTCGCTGGATGGATGTAAAAAGATTGAACAAGGAAGGAAGGGAAATAACAATGAAAAGAAAGATAGGAACGGAGCTTTTTTCCATCCCTCCTAATGATGATCGCTTTGCCTTGCAAATACCTGCGGATGTGATTGAACTGTCGGGCATACAACAGAATTAAAATACTAAAAAGCTGCAATTGAAATTGCAGCTTTTTACTAACCCGTCTCTTATCCTTACCCGCTTTAAGGATTTGACCTGTTTATAAATTCTACTATATTGCCACCACTCACGTATGCGTTTCCGGAAACCTCGTCAGCCGTAATGTTTGCAGAACTTAACAAAGTGGTGCCACTTACATGAGAAGGGCTCACCCTTATTTTGCAGGCCCTTTCGTCTACATCAGGGCAACCCGACATGTCGGATACTTTTATCCATTTGCTCTCATCCTCTACATTTGCCTCGGTGGGTGTGTAGTTTGCATAGTCGAAAGCAAAATAGGAGTAATCCAGACTTGCCGCTGAAGATGTAGACGTGGTAAACGCCGCTGTGGCTGCAGCAAATACAATTGCTGCAAGTCCAAAAATTAATCGTTTCATAAAACTGTTTTTAAAATGAAATAATGTTTTTTTTAACCGCATTTCTGTGCGAAATGATTTTGATAAAAAAATATTGCTTACTCTTTAAGGTTTTCAGCTTACTCCCTTGTATGCATACTAAATTTTGATATTAAATAATGGCGGTAAAGTTTGATCCAGCAAATAAAGCCCAACAGGATATTAATGATTAGGTGTTGAGTCCAGCTTAGAGCTGCAATGATACCGCCGCAGGAACAGGGCAGGTGAGGGGCAAATAGTAACATCATGGATACATAGATGCTGAACCCGCTTAGAAGCACTGCACATAGCCACCAGCCAATGATTTCGGTTTTTTGAAACGCTAAGGCAATACCCGCTGCAATTTCAATAAGTGGAATAAAAATGGAAATAAATCCTGCCATTTTCTGCAGAAAAATAATATCTGACAGTTGACTCAGAAAAAGGTAATATCCAATGAACTTGCTTACTCCTGTATAAATGAACAATACAATAAGTATGTATCTTGATATTTGAAAAATTACATTATACGTTCTCATTTTTAGAAAGGGTTTAGATTGTGAAGAATATCTAAAAAGCTAACATTAAAAATAATTCCCGATAGGAATGCTGCTGCACGCTCCCCGGATTTAATCAGCCAGGAGATGCTGCAGGCAACGAACAGTATGCACTTTCATTAATGAAAGATAACTGCACCACACAATGCTTATTATTTATCTGCTGATAAATGACGGCTGACTTAGAGCCTGCTCAGATTTTTTAGGGGAGCACAGCGATAGATCTGCCGGGAGAAGCTACAGCCAGCAAACAGGATGCACTACCATTAATGAAAGAGCAGTAACTGCCAATGATCATCATCTTCCATTTTTTATTATAGTTCAAAAGATTTATGTAAAACTAAACTGAATTCAAAGGCTTGATATAGTAACTTAAACTGAATTTAACTACGTGGTTTTTCACGGGTGCCCCTGCGTTATTTCACGTATTTTTTATAGTCATTTTATTTGTTGCTTTGATACGTGATTCAGCGTAGCTAACAAGTGATAAATGAGGTTATTTTTGAAAAATGACAACGATTGATGAACCGCTGGTGCCTGTACTGAATGTGCTTATTGTAGACGATCATGCGATGCTGCGGGAGGGGTTAAAAAACATACTCTTCTCTTTTAAGAAAGAACTGGTAATGATTGTAACAGAAGCCGCTGATGGAGCAAAGGCTTTACAGAATATGGCAAAAAAACCGCCTGATCTCGCCATTGTAGATTATAAACTAAATGGCATGCCTGGCCCTGAATTGATTTTGCGGATGCTGCGGTTTCAACCGCAGCTTAAGATCCTGGCATTGTCTAATTATAATGAGTACAAAGCTATTATGGCCATGATGGAAGCTGGTGCGCTGGGGTATGTACTTAAAACCATTTCGCCGGAACAATTGCTGATGGCTATTCGTACCGTTATGGAAGGAAGAAATTATTACTGCAATGAAGTTGCGCTGGTATTGTTAACGGAAGCAACAGCCAATGCCGGTGCTAAAAAAGCAGCGCAGTATAAGCTAACTCCCCGGGAAATCGAAATAATGTTGCTCATCGCTGATGGGATGAAAAACGAAGACATTGCAAAAAAACTCTTTCTGGCGAGGCGTACAGTAGATACGCACCGGCAGAACCTGATGACCAAACTTAAAGTAAAAAATACAGCAGGTTTGGTCCGGTTCGCCCTGGAGCTTCGCCTTCTTAAATAATAAAATTTCCGCTATGATAACAGCTATCAGGGAATTGCTGTTAGTTACGCAATCATCACTGGATGATATTGAACAGCAATCACAAACGCAGGTAGAACAATCCGAAAGAAGCCTGGTTGTACTAAAACAGGCACAGGAAAAAATGATGCTGCTGGTGAATGCCCATTGTTTTCACACGCCGGAAGAAGAAGTCTGGTATTTTAAAGAAGCAGCTCCCGCACTCTTTTCCAATTTAATTTATTTTAACCAGCTCTATCGTTTCGAGAGCCGCCGTGCAATAAAGGGTACAGAACTGGAACGAAAGCAATTACAGGACATATTGCAGCATATAGAACACTTCATCACTGTAAACGCCGATTTATACAGTTATTATCATTCAAGGGGAAATGATTTTGATGAATTATTTTTTACCCGTGCAAAGCCGCAACTGTATCTCCTGGAAGATGATGAATCCATCTTGCTGGACTCACGGTATTGCACAGCGGCAGGTTTTAAAATGGCAAAATTTATAGCCTATGAGCGGCTACAGCGCTATTTGTTACCAAATACCGATGGGGGAGTAGGAGTGGCTCCGGAAGGAAAGAAAGTTTTGTGGACCGATCAAAAATCGGCCCTGATAGAGTTGGTTTATGGTCTTTATGCCACCCGTTCCATCAACAATGGTAAAGCCACTTTAAAGGACATTGCAACCATTCTTGAAAAAGCCTTTCATACCGATCTTAGTAATTACTATCGTGCCATGCAGAATATGCGTATAAGAAAAATTAACCGCACAAAATTTCTGGATCTTTTGAAGGAAAATTTAGAGAAGCTGATGGATGCTACGGATGAGATGGAGAGATAGAGAGCGCAAGCTGTTTTTGCATTATGCAGGTACAAGATCCTTGTGAAAATTCGATAACGGTGATGTATTAAGAATCTTACAACAGATACCAGTTTGGATTGGTCTACTGCAAGAACAGAATATCCATTTTCAAGTCCTGCTGAATTAACCCCAGGTAATTTGTATTGTGCTTAACGCCATGTGTTGTTATCATGGTTAGAAACAGGGTCTTCCTTGTCTTTGTCCTGGCTTGAAAAACTTCCCGCTTATTTTTTAGTTCTGCTGAATAGGCAGGGTCTATGCTGAACTCGCCTGTAGAAAATTTCATCTCACAAATATTGATGCAGTTGTCCTGCCTGTCTATCAGGAGGTCTATTTGCGCTCCTTTTTCTCCTTTGCCGGAAATATACCTCCACACAGATTCCTGTGTGTTGACTGCTGCAATGCCCAGTGCATTTTTTACCTGGGATGTATGCTTTAAACAAATATTCTCAAAAGCAAAACCGCTCCAGCTTTTCCAGGAAGTGCCCGTGCTCATTTTCAGCCAGACACTGCTCCCGGACTGAAGACGGCCCATCATGAATTTGAGGTAGAAGAGGGAATATTCATCGGTGAGTTTATAAATGCTTTCTTTCACGTCTTTGTTAAAGGGTATATAGGCTGCTATAAAGCCCGACTCCACTAATTCTTCGATAAGCCTGGTAGTAGTTCCGCCGGAAGAAAGGGAGCATGCTGCAATGATCTCATTGCGGTTAAGCCCGCTGGTCTTCGTTGCCAATGCTTTTATGACGTTGATATGATGATCAGCCTTATCAAACAGTGACCGGTACAGGTTTTCGAATTCATTTCTTAGCAGGCCATCCTTGGTAAAACAAAGTTCATCAATGGCAGCGGCAGCACTTTGGCCCGGTTTAATATTTTTCAGATATTGGGGAATGCCCCCGATCGCCATATAAACCTGGAGGATCTGGTATTGGTCAAGATTTACATGGTTGCTTTTTAAATATTGCTCCGTTTCATAAAGGCTGAAAGGTAGTAACCTGATCTTTTGGCTTATCCGGTTATGCAAACCAGCTTTGTTGTTAACCACATTACGGATCATCCATGCCGCGGCCGACCCGCAGATAACCACTACCAGGTTGTTTTGCTTCGTACACCAACTGTTCCAAAAATGTTCAAAGGCTTCCAGGAAACCTGATCGTGCAGAATGGGCCCACGGAAATTCATCCAAAAAGATCACAGACCTTCCCTTTTTCAGCTTAGGTTGTAATATTCCCTGTAGCTGGTGAAATGCCTGCACCCAGCTGCCGGGAACTGCTAAGACAGCGGCACTGCCTGCAGCGGTTTGCATACTATTGGTAAAGTTCTGTAGTTGAGTGGCCAGGGAGGCTGAATGGATACCGGAAAATTCAAAAACAACATGCCCGGCATATGCTGTTCTTATAAGAAAGGTTTTTCCAACACGCCTGCGTCCGTAAACGGCCACCAGCTCCGGGTTTCCGGAGGCGATTACAGTTGCCAAAATATTTTTTTCTGCCTGCCGGCCTGTTAAAACTTCCATAGATCGCTTTTTAATTCAGCCAAAACCTATAAAAAAATAGCGTTTTGGACAAATATAAAAATATATAATCAGCCAAAAGGAATAAAAAAAATCGGTTTTGGACAAATATAAAAATATGTAATCAGCCAAAACGAATAAAAAAAACCAGTTATGGACAAATATAAATAAATTAATTCAGCCTGAATGGTAGTATAAAAAGAATTCAGTTGAATAGTCGCTATGAAATAGCCCGTTCTTCAAAACATCGTTGTAATCAGGATTACCCCCAAATTTATCCCGGAGGAAAAAGATGAAAAATAATTTCTGGTAGCTACCACCTAGGTGTCAAAAGCCGCTTTTCGTTGACCCCATCTTTGTGTTGTAAAAAAATATCACAACATGTTCTCTTCTATTTCCTGGACAGATTTTATTGTTATCATTAGTACAGCAACGCTGTTATATTATTTTGTTATAGTATCCCTCTACTTCCGCAGGGATATCATTGCTGCTATTGAAAAATACAGGACAAAGCATTCGAATAGTCAACCGCCACAGGATGATCCCGGTTACCTTGAAATTTTGCTTGATCGCACCATGATTGTTTGTGATCAGATCCGGACCTGTCTCCAGGAGGCCGGCATTGAAAAAACCGAAAAGGAAATCTGTGTCAATGAGCTAAAAGTAATCGTTGGACAATTTATGATGTTAAAGGATACGCCATTCATGGTCACTATCAACAACCTTATTTTAAAAGAATCAGAACGGAATAACATTACATTCCTGCCGGTAGAGGAGGTGGATGCTTTGTGGGTAAAGGCAGGGTAATCTTCGCCACCCCCGTCTCTTTTGACGGGGTGACTGGCGAAGATAAAATGGCAATCAATTTAAACTGAACATATGCAACAGACGAACAATTCAAAAACAAAACGTTATCTGGCTGAGACAGGGATCGCCTTTTTTCTAATCCTGGTTTCGCCTCTACTCTTTGCCCAGGATGGTAACGCCGGTATTAATGAGGCCAATACAAAAGTGCGGAGCTATTTTGCTTCCGGAACAAACCTGATGTATGCAGTAGGTGCAATTGTGGGTTTGATAGGTGCCATCAAAGTTTATCAAAAATGGAACAGCGGCGACCAGGACACTGGAAAAGTGGCAGCAGCCTGGTTTGGAAGTTGCGTCTTTTTAGTAGTTGTGGCAACTGTAATACGGTCTTTCTTTGGCGTGTAAAATATATTTATAATGAGCAACAGCGTCTATCAAATCAATAAAGGCATCAATAAGTCCATTGAATTTAAAGGACTAAAAGCACAGTATATCTGGTGGCTGGGCGGAGGTCTTGTAGTGCTATTTATTTTCTTTGCTGTTATTTACATCATAGGGCTAAATGTTTTTATCTGCCTTGCTATAATTGTAAGCCTCGCTACAGGATTGTTTATGTATGTATATAAACTGAGCCGGACTTATGGCGAACACGGGCTAATGAAAAAGATTGCAAATAAAGCTGTGCCCAATGCCATTAAAAGCTATTCACTTATTCATTTAAGAAAGCAGTTACAACATGAAAAACCTGTTTGATATATTGCCGTTGTATACTGTGGAGCATGATTGCATCTTGTCAAAGATGGGTGATATAACTGTGGGCTTTAGGGTTGAACTGCCGGAGCTGTTTACAATGAGCAATGACGAGTATGAAGCATTTCATCATGCTTGGATTAAAGCGATAAAAGTTTTACCGGTACATTCATTGATGCATAAGCAGGATTGGTTTACCGAAACGAAATATCGTGCTGATTTTTCGAATAATGATACCAGTTTCTTAACCAGGAGCAGCGAACGTTTTTTTAATGAAAGACCCTATCTTAATCATGAGTGTTTTATATTTTTAACGAAGAAGCCTTTAAACCGGAAAGCTTCTTCCTCCGTATTCTCCAGTTTGTTGAGGAGGACGATTGTGCCGGAGGAAACATTGCAGCCCAAACATTTCCATGATTTTTTAAACCACGTGGGACAGTTTGAAAAGATACTATCCGATAGTGGATTTATTACATTGAAAAGGCTGAATGATGCAGAGTTGATTAACGTAGTGATTCAGTATCTCAACCTGCAGACGGATGGCGAAGTGATACGGGATATTGAATTTAAACCGGAGTGGATGATCGGTGAAAACCACTGCCAGTTGTACACGATGGCGGATGCTGAATTTGTGCCGGCTTTGTGTGGTTCAAGAATCAATCACGATAAATATTCAACAGATAAAACAAAGTTCAGTGTAGGGTTTGCTTCTCCAATCGGCCAGTTACTTTCCTGCAACCATATTTACAACCAATATGTATTTATCGGGGATGTTCAAAAGACCATGCAGAAACTGGAAGGAAAAAGATTAAGGCTTCAATCGCTGTCTGCCTATAGCAGGGAAAATGCCATAGCCAAAGATGCAACAGATCATTTCCTGAATGAAGCCATTGCTGAACAAAGATTACCGGTAAAGGCACACTTCAATCTATTGGCCTGGACGGATAACCGTGAGGGTTTAAAAAATATCAGGAACCAATGTTCATCAGCACTTAGTCAAATGGATGCCACGCCTAAAATGGAAACGGTAGGAGCGCCGCAAATTTTTTGGGCAGGCATACCGGGCAATGCGGCAGACTTTCCGATGAATGATTGCTTTGATACTTTTTCCCCGCAGGCTTGTTGTTTCTTTAATTTGGAAACAAATTACCGTTCTTCTGTGAGTCCAATCGGTATCCGGCTGGGAGACCGGTTGAGTGGCAGGCCGGTGCATGTGGATATTTCTGATGAGCCCATGGAGAAAGGAATCTGTACCAACCGTAATAAATTTATCCTTGGTCCTTCTGGTTCAGGCAAATCCTTTTTCACGAACCATATGGTAAGGAGCTACTATGAAAAAGGTACACATATAGTATTGGTAGATGTGGGTCATTCTTACAAAGGACTGTGTGATATGGTGAAGGGCTACTATTTCACTTATTCAGAAACCAATCCTATTAAGTTCAACCCGTTTTATATTGGGGAAGCGGACACACTGGATACAGAAAAAAAGGAAAGCATAAAAACCCTGTTGCTTGCCCTTTGGAAAAAAGACAACGAAAGCTTTAACCGAAGCGAGTACGTTGCCCTTTCCAATGCCTTACAGCTTTACTTTGATAAAGTCAGCTTAAACAAAAAACTGTTTCCTTGCTTTGATAGTTTTTATGAATTTCTAAAGGATGAGTTTGTTACCGTGTTGAAAACTGATAATGTAAAGGACAAGGATTTTGATGTATCCAATTTCCTTTACGTGCTGAGACCCTATTACAAAGGAGGTGAATTTGATTACCTTTTAAATGCCAGGGAAAATCTTGATTTGTTGCAGCAGCGTTTTATTGTTTTTGAACTGGATAATATCAAAGATCACCCGATACTATTTCCGGTGGTAACCATTATTATCATGGAAGTATTTATCAGCAAAATGAGAAAGCTGAAAGGCATAAGAAAGATGATTTTAATTGAAGAAGCCTGGAAAGCAATCGCAAAAGAAGGTATGGCGGAATATATAAAATACCTGTTTAAAACTGTAAGGAAGTTTTTCGGTGAAGCCGTTGTTGTAACGCAGGATGTGGAAGATATTATTTCCTCACCAGTGGTAAAGCAGGCAATCATAAACAACAGTGACTGTAAAATATTATTAGACCAAAGCAAGTACCAAAATAAGTTTGACCAAATACAGGAACTATTAGGTTTAACGGAAAAAGAAAAGGCATTGGTACTGTCAATTAATAAGGCCAATGACCCAACAAAAAAATATAAGGAAGTATTTATTTCATTGGGTGGCGTATTGAGCAAAGTGTACAGAACAGAAGTATCGCCACAGGAATACCTGGCTTATACCACGGAAGAAAGGGAAAAGGTAAAAGTGCAGCAGGCTGCTGCACAATTTGGCAGCATTGAAAAGGGTATTATTTCTTTAACCTCCTAAATAAAAGATCTTGAAAAACATCATCCTTCCAATCGTCCTGCTGCTGGCCACCTGTAGCACCCGGCAGAACCCTTCGGGAATCGGAGGTACTTACACGGCCTTCTTTGAACATGAATATGGCAGAAATTTCGATACACTCGTATTGGATAAAGTAAATGATGGCGAGGATGTTTACCAGGCCAGCAGGCGCACCGGCTTAATTAAGAAACTGAAAGGAAAAGAATTTCCTAAAGAACTCAGCACAGAGACATGGATCTTAATTTATGATTCTGAACAAAAAATTTTCAGAGAACAAAAGGAAGGAAAAATTATTTTGTGGGATCAGGATAAGGGTACAATTCAACTTGGACATCGAACATATAAAAAACTGCCTTGATCCAGGATGGTTAATAATATTATTTAAGTGGAATGAAAATGTGTGTATGAAAAAGATAATAACAACCGCAGTAGTCTTCGTTTTCTTTATTGTATTGCGAGGCGAAAAAGCAACAGCACAGATACCAATTGCAGATATCATTAAGGCCGGCGTTAAAAAAGTGATCAAAGCCGTTGACCTGAAAATTCAAAGGCTGCAGAACAAAACCATCTGGCTGCAGAATGCACAGAAGACCCTGGAGAATGAACTTTCTAAATTAAAGCTGCATGAAATAGGCGACTGGGCAAAGCGCCAAAAGGAATTGTATGGGAATTATTTTGATGAACTCTATAAGGTTAAATCAGCCATCAGCCAATACCAGGCGGTGAGGGATATCATCAGCAAGCAATCCAGCCTGATAAATGAATATGCAGCCGCTATGCGGCTTTCCAGACAGGACCGGCATTTTACGGCAGCCGAAATTCAATACATGGAAGATGTATATGCAGGCATTTTGGAAGAAGCCGTAAAAAGCATAGAACAATTACAAATGGTGCTTACGGCATTCAGCACGCAAATGACGGATGCAAAGCGCCTGGACATTCTGCATACGGTGGCAGACCAGGCAGATGAGCAACTTGCTGACCTGCGACAATTTAACCAGCAAAATATACGCATCAGCCTGCAGCGTGCCAAAGTCCAAAACGATGTAAGTATGCTAAAAAAACTATACGGGTTGTAATAATTATAATTGGTGAAACAGTAAACAGTGAAGAATGAAAAAATTACTCCTGGTAACATTGATGTTATCGCTTAAAACTTTTTTGATGGCTCAGACAAGTGCAGAATGGTTGCGTCAAAAAGCCACACAAAAAAAATACCTGTTACAGCAAATTGCCGCATTGCATGTGTACGGTGATTATTTATCAAAGGGCTATTCCATTGCCCGGAATGGCCTCCAGGGTATCAGCGAAAAAAAGCAGAAGGATCGTGACCAGCATGAAGCACATTTCCATGCGCTGCGTTTAGTCAATCCCGCTATCAGGCATTATACTAAAATTGCGAACATCCTTGCGCTGCAATTAAGTATCGGGAATGAAGCAACACAAGTCATACGTATTTGCAGGCAATCAAGACTGCTCAATGATCTGGAGTTGGTATATATCAGGGAAGTGTTTAATAAGCTTGGAGATGATTGCCTGCATGATCTGGATATGCTCCTCGCCATCATCAGCGATGAGGAGGGTTCCTTGACCGATGATGAACGATTGATTCGTATTGACAAGCTCTACAGGGACAGCGTGGATAAACAGGTTTTTGCCAGATCATTTTCCGGCCAGGTAAAGGGCTTGTGTATTCAAAGGAAACATGATAAAAAGAATATCAATATTTCAAAAAAAATAAACCGGTTGCCATGAAAAGAATTGCTTTAATGTTTTTACTCAGTTGCCATTTATTTTATGGGCGATCACTGGCACAATCAGCCGAAGCCCAGCAGTTACTGTTGAATGTTGAAAAGCTTGCACAGTTTAAAAAGATCCTCAGCAACATGAAAAAAGGTTACCAGGTAGTGAGCAAGGGATATAACACCGTGAAGGAATTATCACAGGGAAATTTCAACCTGCATGATGCTTTTCTGAATGCCCTGCTGGAAGTGAGCCCGGCCGTAAAGAAATATCAAAAAGTAACAGGTATCATTCAAGCCCAGGCCAGTATTTTAAGCGAATACCGGTCGGCTTTCCGTCGTTTTAAATCCTGCAACCTTTTTAATGTTTCCGAACTGCAATATATGGAAGCGGTGTATAGAAATCTTTTTAAAAGCAGCCTGCAAAACCTGGATGAATTAGGCCTGGTGATAACGACCGGAAAGCTGCGTATGAATGATGAGGAGCGACTGGCCGCCATTGACCGGATCTACGGGGAAATAACAGACAAACTTATTTTTTTGAGAAATTTTAATAATGAAGGAAAGGTCCTGGCCATTCAAAGAGGAAGGGAACTGGTGAACACCAGGCTATCTAAAAAAATGGCCGGCTTTTAATTTAACATTGAAAAAAGTGTGTATGAAAAAGTGGAGTAAAGTTATAATGCCGGCAATCTGTTGCCTGCTCTTACCGGCCGGGTTGTTTGCGCAAGGAGGTTTGGCAGATGAAATGAAAAGCATGCAAGTTGTGCTGGAACAATTGTATACAGAGATGCTGCCGCTGTGCAGTAAACTGGTTGGGGTGGGCCGCGGCATTGCAGGCTTTGCAGCCACCTGGTATATAGCCAGCCGGGTGTGGCGGCATATCGCCAATGCAGAGCCCATTGATTTTTATCCCTTGTTCCGGCCTTTCGTATTGGGCTTTGCCGTCATTATTTTTCCTTCTGTAATTGCAATGATCAATGGAGTGATGCAACCCACGGTAACCGGTACGTCGGCCATGGTAACCGATTCCAATAAAGCCATCGCCGTGCTCTTACAGAAAAAAGAAGAAGCCATCCGCAAGACAGATATATGGCAGATATATGTGGGGGAAAGTGGAAGTGGTGACCGTGACAAATGGTATAAATATACCCACCCAAAAGGAGAAACAGATGATGAAGGAATGTTTGAGGGCATAGGGAATGATATCAAATTTGCTATGGCAAAAGCCTCCTACAATTTTCGTAATTCTATCAAACAGTGGATGAGTGAAATATTGGCTGTACTTTTTGAAGCAGCTTCCCTTTGTATCAATACCATCCGCACATTCTACCTAATCGTGCTGGCCATATTGGGCCCGCTGGTATTTGGCATCGCTGTCTTTGATGGTTTTCAACATACATTGACGGTGTGGCTGGCCAGGTATATCAATATTTTTCTCTGGCTGCCGGTGGCCAATATCTTCGGCAGCATCATTGGCAAGATACAGGAGAACATGCTTAAAGTAGATATTAGCCAGGTGCAGGAATATGGAGATACATTCTTTTCCCCGACAGATACGGCTTACCTGGTATTCATGATCATTGGTATTGTAGGCTATTTTACCGTGCCCAGTGTGGCCAACTATATCGTGCATGCCGGTGGCGGCAATACCTTACTTTATAAGGTTACCAGCCTCACTTCAAATAGTTCCCGGAGTATGATGAATTCTGCTGCTTCCGGTGCAGGCATGATGGCAGATGCTTTTGGTAATTCAAAATCCAGCACTACAGGCAGCATGGCTTCTTCCGGGTTGAGTGGGGGATATTTTAAAGAAAACGGGGAACAGTCTGGTGGATATATGCGGGATAAATTAGCTGGCAAACCTTAATCCATGTTTACGCAGATGAAAAATATAGATACCGCTTTCAGGCATATAAAAAACTTCAGCCTGCTGTTGCTGCTGGGCTGTTTCATGCTTTGTGGTTTTGTACTTTATAAGAGCTATGAACTTAATGCCAGTGTGCAGGATCGTATCTATGTTCTCTCCGGCGGAAAAGTAATGGAAGCTTATGCAGCGGGGCGAAAAGACAATATAGAAGTGGAAGCACGCAGCCATGTGAGCATGTTTCACACAGACTTTTTTACACTTGATCCTGATGAAAAAGTTATAGAATCCAATATCAAAAAAGCCTTGTACCTGGCCGATGCTTCGGCAAAAAGACAATATGATAACCTGAAAGAGACTTCTTATTACGCCGGTATTATTTCAGGTAACATCAGCCAGCAAATATTTATAGACAGCGTGTCTTTGAACATGAATACTGAACCTTACCGATTCCATTGTTTTGCAACAATCAAAATCATCCGGCCAAACAGCATCGTTACCCGTAATCTAATAACACAGGGCTTCTTACGAAATGTTGCCCGGTCAGATCATAACCCACATGGGTTCCTGATTGAAAGATGGGAAACGCTTGAAAACAGGGATATAAAAACTGAAACACGATGAAAATGCTGAGCAGACAAATTAACAAGGATTCAATATCGGATAAAGCTGCCAGTGGTATTGCTAAAGGTATTTTAAAATCGCAAAGTGGCTTTGCAAAATACATGCAATCTTTCACGAAAAGCTGGAAAAAAAAACAACAATGTATTTTTCTTTATCTCGTTTGCCTATGCTTTGGAGGATTGAGTATAGTTGCCATTGTTAATCCGTTTAAAACAAGTAATACAGACAGTGCTATAATGCCAAAGTCTATTATTAGTACAAAAAATATCCATACACAAAACAAAGGCTTCGCAATTACGGCGTATGAATTTCAGCAAGTGCAGGAATTTAAAATGAAGTATCCAAACCTGGTAAAGGAGCGGCCGGAACTTTTTGACAGTCTAAGTCTGATTGAGGAACTATATTATTTACAAAAAAAATAAAGAAATGGAAAACAAACATTCAGAGAAGTTTTTGCGGCAGCGGAAAATGATGGTAGTATTACCACTGCTGGTACTTCCATTTATTACAATGGCCTTTTGGGCCCTTGGAGGTGGAAAAGGAACCGGGAATGATAGCGGCAAAAGCAAAGTAACGGGTCTCAATCTGCAATTACCAACTGCAAATTTGAAGTCTGATAAAAATGAGGATAAGCTATCTTTTTACTTAGAGGCAGAAGCCGATTCATTAAATAGAGCTGAGCTTCTTAGAAGTGATCCTTATTATAAAGATTCTGTGCAAACGCAGGTTTCCTTAATGGATGCAATGCAAAATTTATCCAGCCCGTATACTCAAAAAAGTGGTTTGCCTGCATCTTACCATAATTCAGGTGCTGATGCCAATGAGCAAAGGATCTCCAAAAAAATAAATGAGATAACCAGGCAAATTAATGAACCTGAATCAAAAACTTCCCATTTAAATGATCCTTCTGCACTTTATCAGGACACTGATCAGTTTACCAAGGATGTTGACAGAATGCATAATATGATGCAAATGATGGATAATACGGAAGGGGGTGACCCTGAGATGAACCAGTTGAACGGAACGCTGGATAAGATTTTAGACGTTCAGCATCCGCAAAGAGTTAAAGACAGATTAAAGGAGCATTCGCCGGAACATAAACAAATACTGTTTGCAGTTTCAAAAAATTCTATACAAGATAACGTTAGTCTTTTGGATACAATTAAGCATACAGTAACATCAATAATAGGATTTTACAGTGCAAATGAAAATACAAACTCTCCTGATGAAAGTAATGCTGTAGAAGCGGTGGTTCATGCAAATCAAACACTCGTTAACGGAGCCATTATCAAACTGCGGTTGTCTACGGACATCTACATAAACGGGATATTAATTCCAAAAGGAAACTTCGTGTATGGTGTAACATCCCTAAATGACGAAAGATTAAAAGTAGAAATTAATTCTATCAGGTCCGGCAGTTCTCTATTCCCTGTAAAACTGGAAGTATATGATATGGACGGCCTGCCGGGCATCCATATCCCGGGAGCCATCACCCGTGAAGTTGCCAAACAATCGGCCGATAACAATTTGCAGTTAATGGAGCTTTCTTCTGTTGATCAATCCTTAACAGCACAGGCCGCTGCTGCCGGAATCAGCACTGCCAAAGGACTGCTAAGCAGAAAAGTTAAGCAAATAAAAGTGATGCTTAAAGAAGGCTACAGAGTACTGCTTAAAAGCAAGGATATTCAACATTAATTTTTAACAGCTAAAAACAATTTTATGAAACGATTCGTGTGGTTGATATTGACAAGTCTGTTCTTCGTTTCTCTTAAAGCGCAAACCTCACTTTGCATTTCAACTGAAAAAACGACCAGCCTGGTATTTCCTTTTTCCATCCTTCATGTGGACAGAGGAACCCAGGCAGTGCTTGCACAGCAAGTTAAAGAATCTCCAACTATTTTATTGGTGAAAGCGGCTGCAAAAGGTTTTTCTGAAACAAACCTAAGTGTAGTAACAGAGGATGGTAGCGTATACTCGTTTGTGGTATGCTACGATAACAACCCTGCGATATGGGTCTATCATTTACCCATAAACAAATCTGCAACCCTGGCAACTTACGCAAATGGAATTTTAGATAATCCACGAACGATGCATGGGATTAAGCATAAAAAATGGGATATGGAAGCAATGGTATCCGGCATTTATATCAAAGATGAAATTATTTATTACCAGCTCTCTATTACAAATAGAAGCCCTGTTGACTATGATATTGATGTACTCCGGTTTTTTATCAGGGATAAGAAGAAAAGTAAGAGAACGGCGATCCAGGAAACTGACCTGAAGCCGCTTCATGTTGCAGGCAACAATAAACAGGTAAAGTCGAATAGCACATCCACACTGGTTTTTGCATTGGATAAGTTCACTATCCCGGATGCTAAATACTTGGCGGTGCAGATTATGGAAAAAAATGGTGGCAGGCACTTGTCTATGAAAACAGGAAATAAGAAAATAATGAAGGCAATAAAGTTGCCTGATTTAAAATGAATACCGGGCATCCCATATCGGATGAAGTGCTGGACCTTGTTGAATTGGCGCTGTTAAAGGGCAAGCATTGGATGGCATACAACAATACAATTTATTTTATCGATAAAAGCGACGTTCATTTCTTCGATTTTGCGCATGATGCTAAGGATTTTGCCAAAGATAATGTCAGTGACAGGGATAGCTATTCTGTGATTCATATCAATTCTGTAAAGGATTTATACGAAAAGATTACATACGGTTTTACACCAAATCCTAGTCTTATGAAGAATCCGGATGTTAACGGTTTATATAACCATGAGGGTAATGCATTCACAGATGCATTGATAGACCATTGGGAACAACAATCTTTATTTAATTCACAATTAAAAACAAACGTTATGAACCAGGAAAATTTTCAGTACCTGAGCGACAATCTCAAGTACATGGGTTTCGGAGAGAACCTGAAACCGGAATTGGAGAAAAATCTGAATGAAGGAAAAGGCGAGTTTCAGTTACATTACAAGGCAGAGATTAACAAAAAGCCTTTAGAAGTAACAATGAACTTTCGCAAGTCTGATTCATCAGATATGTATTTCTTCAATAATTATCATGCTTCGCTGGAAAAAGGAAACGGCCAAAAAGAAGAACAAACATTTTATCTGAACAAGGGTAAAGGTGTTACCGGTAAAGAAGCTTTCAATTTACTGGATGGCAGATCAGTTCACAAGGACCTGGTAACAAAGGAAGGCCAACCCTATAAAGCCTGGATTCAGCTTGACTTTGAGAACAAAGACAAAAACAACAATTCTGAAGTAAAGCAATTCCATGAAAATTATGGTTTTGATTTAAAGGCTGCAGTGGAAAAGTTTGCAATAGCCGAACTAAAGGAACCGGATAAGGAAAAGGCTTTAATGCAATCTTTGCAGAAAGGAAATGTTCAGTCAGTTACTATTGAAAACGATGGAAGCAGCCACAAAATGTTTATTGAAGCCGATCCTCAATTTAAGAAAGTAAATCTGTATGATTCCAATATGAAACTGGTGACAAAAGAATCACTTGATCAGTATAAAACTGGTATTGACAAAGGAACAAAATCCGTTAAGGAAGATGTGGGAGAAGATAAAAAAAAGAACTGAAACAGGACAACAAACCTGAAAATGAAAAGACCGTTAAGAAAAATGACAAATCTCTTTTGCCAAAGAAAAGGGAAGGTAAAAGTAAAGGTTTAGGAGTTTCATAAACTCCTGAACCTAAATTTAAAGTAAAAAGCTGATCCAATGAATATTCAAAATATTGCAGCGTTGGCAGGCAAGCTTGAGGAACTAGGGTTTGGAAACATGGGCTACTTGCTTTTGAAGAAAATCTCATTTAGACCAGAAAGTTTTTCGCTTCCGGTTAAGAATGGGCAATCAAATAGTCCTTTACGTTTCCAAATCTTTATTCAAAGAAAAGGTAAAAGCGGTGAATACGAGTTGATGTATTATGATGCATTTCTTCAGCCTGATTCAATAAAGATGAAAAGTTTGATTGCAGGTGTAGATATTAGTGTATTGAGGAATGCAATGACTAAAATAGATTGGAGAAATGCTTTTGATTTTACAGCAGGTAAGCATTTGTCAATAAATGAGCAATCAAATTGGGAAACAGAACAGGAAATAGAATCAGTTATCGAACAATTAGAATCTCTGGAGAAATCTGATGACGGCAAAATAGTTTCCACCACTTTAAAGCTGGAGTTTTGGTCTGGCCTTCCATACCAGGAATTATTTGGGAATATCACACCCGTTAAAAACAAGGATGATATCTGGCAAAGATTTTATTTTGCAATGGGGCAGCCAGGTATTTCAGTGGATGAAGCTTATCGTTTTTTGCAAAGCAGGCTTTTAGAAAAACAAATACTACTAAGAAAAAGGCAGCCTGACAATTTGGAGGCAGAAGAAAACAGTGATGGTAGTCAGGCTTCAACAGGAAGTGGATTGTTAAGAAAGAAACGAATCGCTGGAAAAGGAAATTCAAAGAAAAAAAATCAATAAAATTCATAGCATTTATGGAATTCTTTCAACCGTTTGTGATATTTTATGAAGCTTTCGAAAAAGTTGTCAGGATTAATGATACCAATATTAGCCATTAAATGGCTTTGCTGTAACTATTGAATAT
>Ga0105047_10004645_pt1 | contig 23838 bp, 21 predicted proteins | sample MAT04_FD_78384 | JGI IMG/M metagenome (GOLD analysis project Ga0105047, IMG submission 78384) | Freshwater microbial communities from Lake Fryxell liftoff mats and glacier meltwater in Antarctica - MAT-04 (megahit assembly) | ecosystem: Environmental > Aquatic > Freshwater > Ice > Liftoff... | reverse complement strand
TCATCGGCCTGTTCGCCGTGCGCACTGGACGATGACTCCACTCCTTCAGTCATTTTTTTTCACATAGGTTAGAGAGAGAAGGGCTGGGCAAACTGTTCCGGTTGCTGCTCAACCGCACTGCTTTCCTAACAAGATTCTTCCTTATTTCGTGCAGGAGATCGCACGGTGCACGAACGATGCAGTCCAGCCGTGAGTCGAGCTATCGAGTCGGTTCTCGCTCCGGGTGAGACGTCTCTTCTTCCAAGCCGTTTACTGGCAGCACTGCTCGACGATGAAGACGGCCGCGCCGCCGTACTCTTGCGTGAGCACGGGCTTATTCGGGAGCAGGCGCTTGCAGTTTTGGCCCTTAACGAATCTTCCGTTACCCGAAGTGTCGACCGCCTACTGGTGGAAGCTCGAAGCTTGTCGCGTGAGCGCTCATTCGAAGGGACCGTCACATCCGAGTTCTTTCTTCTCTCGCTTCTTCGAGAAGACATGGCCTTGCGTGACCTGCTCGTATCGGCCGGGCTCGACCACGCCCGCTTTGAACATGCGATACTGGGCGATACCACTACGTTGACCGTGGGTGAGACCTTTATTCTCCAAGAACCTGCCGATCGTCAGTCGGCCGGCCGTATTCTCGATGTAAATGCCAACCGTGCTCGCGAGTCGCTCCGCATCTTGGATGACTACGCCCGCTTCGTCCTGGACGACGCTTGCTTGACGCGAGAGATCAAGCAGTTGCGCCATGACCTGGTGGCCTTGTTAGAAACTCTGCCGGAGCACGTGTATCTCGATTTGCGCGAAACCGCAAACGATGTCGGCACGAACGTGAGTGTACCGGGCGAGATGGAGCGATCGTCGCCGCGCGACGTGGCCCGTGTGAACGTGAAGCGTTTGCAAGAGGCCCTGCGCAGCTTGGAGGAATACAGCAAGACCTTTCATCCGATTCTGGCGGAAGGTCTCGAATCCCTACGCTACCGCGCGTACACTCTGGAAAGGGCGATCTTGCGCGGGGCGGACGCCCGAAAGATCCTGGCCGACGTTCAACTGTACGTGCTTCTGACCGGTGCACAATGCACCGCCGCACTCGATTGGACGATCGCCGAGGCCGCGGCCGGTGGCGCGAAGCTCTTCCAGTTACGCGAAAAGGATCTCGACGATCGCCGATTGTTGCAGCGAGCCCGTGAAGTGCGTCGCTGGACGCGGGATTCGGGCGTGTTGTTCCTGATGAACGATAGGCCAGACATCGCCCGGCTTGCGGAAGCCGACGGCGTGCATCTCGGGCAGGACGATCTCCCCGTGCACGAAGCTCGGCGGATTCTGGGGTCCGAGGCAATCATCGGGGTCAGCACCCACAATCTGGAACAGGTTCGTCAGGCCGTCATGGAAGGGGCAAACTACATCGGGGTGGGGCCGGCGTTCGTGTCGACGACGAAACAGTTCGAGCGACCGGCCGGTCTTGATTTCGTGCGGGCCGCCTTGAAAGAAACATCGCTGCCAGCGTTCGTCATTGGCGGTGTGAACGAACGAACCATTGACGCCGCCGTGGCCATTGGGGCGAACCGCGTGGCTGTCAGCGCCGTGATCGCGCAATCCGATGATCCGCGCTTGGCGGCTCGAATACTTTGTGAAGCGTTGGCGGAACAACCAAAACCCGATCCCGGCGCTTGAGCAAGGGAACCTTACCTATGCAAGACTCGTCCTCTGCTCCGTTCGCACAACTCCTTTCCCTCATCGACCGCACCTGGGGGTTCCGGGCCTTGCGCCCTCTGCAAGAGCAGGCGATGCAAGCGGTTCTCGCCCGGCGTGATTCGCTCGTCGTCATGCCCACGGGCGGCGGCAAATCCCTCTGTTTCCAGGCCCCTGCCTTATTGCGTGAAGACGAAACGACAATTGTTATCTCGCCGTTGATTGCCTTGATGAAGGACCAGGTCGATTCGTTGCGAGCCGCCAATGTGCCGGCCCGTTTCGTCAACAGTTCCTTGACGCCCGACCTGCGGCTGACCACCTTCGAGGAGTTGAAGGCACGCAAAGTTCGTTTGCTCTATGCGTCACCCGAACGCCTGATGGTCCCCGCCTTTCAGACATTTCTGCACACGCTGGGTGTGAAGACGTTCGCGATCGACGAGGCCCACTGCATCAGCCACTGGGGGCACGACTTCCGACCCGAGTACCGGCAACTAGCTTCGGTGCGAGCGATGTATCCCGAGGCGACGTTCCACGGATACACGGCCACGGCAACGGAACAAGTTCGAGCGGACATCGTCGCTCAACTGGGGTTGCGGAATCCCGAACTACTGGTTGGCAACTTCGATCGACCGAACCTTTGTTACCGGGTCATCCAGCGTGTAAATCTACTCGAACAGGTGCTGGAAATTCTCCGCCGACACAAGGGCGAGGCCGGCATCATCTACTGCATCCGCCGAGCGGACGTTGACGAACTGACGGCCGCGTTGAAAGAAAACGGCATCGCGGCTCAGCCGTATCACGCGGGCATGCCGCCCGAGAGCCGCAAGAAGACTCAAGAAGAGTTCCGTTCCGAGAAATGCGACCTGATCGTCGCGACGGTCGCCTTCGGGATGGGCATCGATCGCTCGAACGTTCGGTATGTGCTGCACGCGGGCATGCCCAAGACGATTGAGCACTACCAACAGGAAGCGGGCCGCGCCGGGCGCGATGGTCTCGAGGCGGAGTGCGTTCTCCTCTTCGGAGGCCGCGACCCCGTTACATGGGAGAAAATCATTGAGAAATCCGCCGAGTCAGCGGATGTCGCCCCTGATTTTCTGCCGAACGCGATCGCTCATATTCAGGAGATGGCACGCTATTGCCGGGGTTCGAAGTGCCGGCATCGCGTCCTCGTCGAACATTTCGGCCAACGTTTTGAATCCCCCAACTGCCGGGCGTGTGACTTATGCCTCGATGAATTTGACGAGGAACCGCAGAGCCAGGAAATCGCCCGAAAAATATTATCCTGTGTCGCCCGAGTCAAGGAAGGGTTCGGCGTCGGGCAGGTCGTCCGCATCCTCATGGGCGAGATGGACGAGAAAGTTACCAAGTATCGCCATGAGCAGCTCAGCACCTTCGGCCTTCTGAAACAGAACAACGTCGGACAGATCCGCGACTGGACCTATCAACTGATCGATCAAGGGATGCTCGACCAAACCGAGGGTGAGTATCCCATCCTCAAATTGAATGCACTTTCCTGGCAAATCTTGCGGAACGAGAGACAGGTCACGCTGCGGAAGACGGACGCGCGCAAGAAGACCAAGAAGAGCCGGGCCGAGGAAACGTCGTGGGAGGGGATCGATCGCGACCTGTTCGAACGCTTGCGCGAATGGCGGAAGGCGGCGGCCGACATGAAAGATCTGCCCGCCTACGCCGTGTTCGGCGATCGCACGCTGCGCGAATTGGCGGCCGTCCGGCCGAGCAACGAAGAGTCCCTGCGTCGCATCCATGGCGTCGGTGAATCGAAATCACAAACCTATGGCAGCGAAGTCCTTGAGATCATCGCCAGCGAGTGCCGGGATCGCGGCCTGTCACTCGATAATTTTGAGGCCGCTCCCCCGCGTACCGAAACGGCCGAGATAAAGCCTGTCTCGGATCGAGCTCATCTCTATTTCTCTCATTTCCGCAAACGGGCGACGCTCGAACAAGTCATGCAGCGAACCAGTCGAGCGATGTCGACGGTCGTGAAGTACCTCTGCGAGTTCATCGAAAGTGAGCGCCCAGCGAGCATTGATGACTGGGTTCCCAAAGACCATCAAACCCGCGTGATGGCCTCAGCCAGGAAGTTAGGCTCGCTCTTCTTCAAGCCGATTTTCGAAGATCTGAGCGAACAGGTTTCCTATGATTCGATCCGCATCACGGTCGCGTACTTCCGAGCTGACCTTGAGAACTCCGTACAACAAACATCGTAAATCGTAGGGGTCAGTTCGGGCAAATTGGGTAAAATGGAGTTGAGAAGGTCGGCAAAGTGTTAGACTAGTTGTTTGCGGCCACGACCCACGCCACATGATTCAAGGAGTAGAATGGACGGCGCTCGCGAGTTTTTGGAACAGATCCGCACGTCTCAGGTCGTGAAGGGAAATCTGCAAGCCCTGATGCATATCCTGATCGGGCGGACCATTTCCCGGGAGGACGGGACCGTGCTTTCACGCGGGATGTCCTGGAGACAACTCGCTGACTTGTTTCGCCTCGTGCGCTGGGACAAAGAAAGTGTCCGCGAGCTGGGACTCGACCCGGATAACCTACCGCCGCGCGATCGACAACGTTACTGGTACGTCGCCATTCAGGCCGCTCATGTCGACCAATCGGTCGCTTCCACCGCCGCGGATACGCTTATCCCCAAGTTGTCTAAGCTGGGCTTTGTGGTCTCAGGGTCGAAGCCCTGATGGTCGCCCGTGAAGCCCCTACGTACAGGGTTTCCACAGTGGAGCGATTGCCGCCGCCATTGACCTCACGTCGGCTTACTTCTATCATCTGACAAATACAAGGCTTCGATACTCTCCCTTCGCGGCGGCATCCCTGATTCGCCTGCGATGGAGTGGGTTTTCGGCTGATTCAGGAGCGACCCCGCATGAAGACGGACGAGCGGAAAGAGAACGAGACCAACTCCCTGCGCCACTGGGTCAACGGGGTCGTTGAGAAGTTCCAGGGCCGTGCGGTCTACCCAATCGTGGGCGCGATCGTTTTGGCGTTGGCACTCTTCTTCATCGTCCGCTACTACATCCTGAGCCGGGAAGCTGCCGCTTCGAATCGCTGGATGGAATTCAACTCGGCTGATTCGCTCAAGAAACTGACCGAGCTGATCGGCTCGAAGGACCATCAAGATCGTGGCACGTCAGTGGCGTCGAAAGTCGAACTCGCTCGAATCGCGCTCTATGCTGAGGGTATCAATAAGCTCGGCTCGTTGAATTCGAAGGATCGCGATGCCGCCGCGGCCAAGGTCGAAGAAGGCCGTGAACTCTACCTGAAATTGGCGAATGACCTCAAGGAACAGCCGGCTCTGCTTCAAGAAGCATATCTCAGTTGCGCTCGCGCGGAAGAAGTTCTCCTGGGAACGCCGAAGACCAACAACTCGGCCGAGGAACGTGGCAGCTTCGACAAGATGATTGAGTACTATCGCAAGGCGGCCGCCGTCAACCCGGAGAGCGATGCCGGCAAGAGCTATACCGCCAAGGCGAATGAATTACAGGGCAAACGCGAAGAGATGGTCTCCTGGTATCGCGAATTGTACCGCCTGGGAATCACGCCTGATTTCTCAACGAAAAAGGGCAACCCGTTCGGTCCGTGATGTGCGGGACGTGTCGGAAGGAACAGTCGGTGAATGTCGAATCCGTCCCCTTGTTGCCTGAATCGGATGACGCGCCATTGCCGTTGCCTCCGCTTACGCGGAAAGCCCCCATCGAAATCGATGTGCGGATCAAGCAGGAAGGCACCCGCCTCGATCAGTGGTTGGCCACGAACTACAGCGATTTCAGCCGCTCGGAGATTCAGCGAGCGATCGAGGCCGGTTCCGTTTATGTCAACGGCCGGCCGAGCAAGTCCAGCTACAAACTCCGCAATAACGACCATCTTCGCATTGAACTTCCCGAATCGACGCACGCCCTGCCCGTTGCCGAGGACATCCCGCTCGACGTCCTCTACGAAGATGAATTTCTCGCGATCATCAACAAGCCGTCCGACATGGTCGTCCATCCCGCGAAGGGGCACTGGTCGGGCACGCTGGTGAATGCTCTCTCGTTTCACTTCAGCGAGTTGAGCGAAGCGAACGGCACCTACCGCGCGGGAATCGTTCATCGGCTTGACCGCGATACCAGCGGCGTTATCTTGATCGCCAAGGAAGAACGCACGCATCGCGAACTCTCAGCCATGTTCGAGAGCCGTCGGGTGTTCAAGGAATATGCCGCCATTACTTCCGGCGTGCTCGATCGTGACAGCGATTACATCGAAGGCCGCATCAAGCATCATCCCACCGAACGCATCAAGATGTTTGTCACCGACGATGAGAACGATGAGGATGCCAAGGACGCGTGCAGCTATTACGAAGTGATTGAACGCTTCCGGGGCTTCACGTTCTGCCGTGTACAACCGCGCACCGGCCGCACGCATCAGATTCGCGTTCATCTCGCCAGTGTCGGCTGCCCCGTGCTGGCGGATAAAGTCTACAGCGGCCGGGACGCCGTCACCCTTCACGATCTGGCGCCCGAGATTGTTCCGAGTGAAGATGGTCCGCTCATTCAGCGACAGGCACTTCATGCGTGGCGGCTGCGGTTCAAACATCCCCGCTTCGATCGCTGGATGGAGTTTGAGGCACCCCTTCCGAGCGATTTTCAACGGACGCTCGAAGCTCTTCGGCGTCATCGGTCCGCACACTGACGCCGTTTATTCCGCCTTCATCACATGTTCGTGATCGACGTCCGAGGACTCCAGGTATTCCGACGGAATGCAGCGGAACAGTTCCTCGACGCTCGTCTCGCCTCGCGCGATGGCTACCAAAGCCGCCTGTCGAAGACCGACCATGCCTTCCTCGATCGCCTTGGCCCGGATCACGTGCGACGGTTGTTTCCGCACAATCAGCCCGCGTATCGCACTCGAGATGGGCATCACTTCGAAAATTCCCAGCCGGCCGACGTAGCCGTCGGGACTCGTCGAGGACTTGGGATTGGGCGCGTAGATCTTCTCGCCTTCCCCGGGCCGGAGCATTCCCCGGACCTCGTTGAACATTTCTTCGAACATGGTGATGTCGACCGGGATGCGCGTCTCCGGGCAGAGGCGGCGAACTAACCGTTGGGAGACAATACCAATCAACGATGTCGCTAACATGTACGGTTGAATGCCAAAACCGAGAAGACTCTGCACGGCCGCGGAGGTGATCGGTGCATGCAGCGTGGCCAGAACGAGATGCCCGCTATTCGCGGCCTGGACGGCGATCAACGCGGTTTCCGTATCGCGGATCTCGCCGACCATGATCACGTCCGGGGCCTGGCGGAGCACGCTGCGCAAGAGTTCGGGGAAACCAACTTCAGCGGCCAAACTCACCTGCGATTGCCGAATGTTCTCCAGCGAATATTCGATCGGATCCTCGATCGTGTTGATTTTCCGTTGGCCGTTCGCCAGTTCGCGGAGGCAGTTGTAAAGCGTGGTCGTCTTCCCGGAACCGGTCGGCCCGCTTACGAGGATCAAGCCGCTCGGTGCATTCAACATCCCCAGCAACGAGTTCAGATCGCGCTGCAGCATGCCGAGATGCTGGACGGAAAGAAGTTTATTGTCGCGTTCCAACAACCGCAGGGCGAAGTCCTCGCCATGCAGCGTGGGAATCGAGTTGATGCGAATATCAATGCCGCGACCGCCGGGCGCGGTGAATGCCCAGCGTCCGTCCTGGGGCCGCCGTCGTTCGGTCACGTCCATCTGGGCTTGTGTCTTGATGTAGGCCAGGCAGCGTTTGCCGAACTCCGGCCCCACGGTGGCGACGGGCCGCAACAATCCGTGCCGGCGCACTGCCACCTCGAGATGCTCTTCGTTGCTGGCCAGGAAGAGATCGCTGGCGCCGAGACCGATGGCGCGGGCAATCAAGTCGGTGACCATTTCCGGAGGCGTGGATTCGACGGTCTCCGCGAATGGAAGATTTTCCGCGTCTGTCTTGGATGGCGGGCGTTTGCTCATGGCGTTCTCACGGGCGACCCAAGGAGTCGAGTGGCCGCGTCGTAGTCCGCGGCACATTCGATAATGCGATCGATATGCACCAGGCTTAACACCTGCAAGATCAGCGGCGGAATCGAATGAATGATGAAGCGATGCTTGTTCTGAACAAACCGTTTGTGGCAAGTGATCAGCCAGCCGATGCCGGACGAATCGATCATCTTGGCCGTTTCCAGGTTTAGCAACAAGTTGTTCGCATAGGGCGTGGCGCCCAGCACGGCCGCCAAGGGGTCGACCTCGACGGTGAACATGTTGAAAATATCCCCCGTGGCGCCCACATGAATGTGCGTCGGTGTGTAAGCAAGTAGGGATAATTGCATGGGGCCGCTCCTTGTGGTGTTGCTGAAAGATTACGAACTGAACCGCCCGTTGACGATGGTCGCTTCTTACGCCGGGCGGTCAAGCGTGACGAGGGCGACGGCTGCGATGATGAGCAGGAAGGCGACGCCCGTCTTCCAGGTGGGGGCTTCGCCCAAATAGAAGAAGATGAAAATGGTGAACACGGTGACCGAAATGACTTCCTGAATGATCTTGAGTTGCGTGGCCGTGAACTGACCATAGCCATACCGATTCGCGGGAACCTGCAGGGCGTACTCGGGCAGGGCGATCATCCAGGAAATCCCGATCGCCAGGACAAGCGGGACATTCTTGTACTTGAGATGGCCATACCAGGCGATCGTCATGAAGAGGTTCGAAAGAATCAGCAGCAGGACGGTTTGCATGAAGTTCTTTGCTCTTTGGCGAGTGTCGAGCCGTCAAGCCGACGTGGAAGTTTTAAACACGTCGGCTTGACGGCTCGACACTCGCCCAATTTCCTACTTCATCGGCACGATTTCAACCTTCGCACGCGGCTTCATTTGATCGAGAACCGCTTCCTTCAGTCGGGCCTCGTACACTTCCTTGACCGCGTCCTTGACCTTGTCATCTTCGAACTTGGTCGCCGGGCCATCCTTGCGGCCGACCACGACGATCAGGTGGCAACCGAAGGTAGTCGTTACCACGTCGCTGATTTCGAATGGCTTGAGCGCATAGGCGGCCTTCGAGAATTGTTCGACCATGCTGCCATAGCGCGGGAACCAAGGGAGTTCTCCCCCCTCGGCCTTTGACGGGCAAGTCGAGATCTTCTTGGCCACTTCGCCGAAGCAATCTTCGATCAACTGCTGTCGTTGTTTTTCCTTGGCGAGGTTGTCGGCGTCGGCCGGCAGTTTCGCCATGCCATCCGCGATTTCTTTTTGGATCTGGGCTTTCATTTCGAGCAACTTCGCAGTCGCGTCCTGCCGGGCCTTCGGGTCGGTGCCGGCGTCGATGAGGATATGCCGGGCCCGGAGGGTCGTGCCGTTGAACGCCTCGGGCATGTGGTTGAAGAGAGCTTTCAACTTCACATCCGTCGCCTGCATGTTGACGAACTTTTCCCAGCGCAATTGATGGAAGATCTGCTCTTTCAACTCGGCTTCGGTGAGCTTCATGCGTTTGAGCATCAACGCGAAGTCTTGATCGTGCTTTTTGACTTCTTCCTTGAAGGTCGCCAGATGCTGGTCGACATCCATCGGCTCGACGGCCACCTTGAGTGCCGCCAGATACTGGTCGATGACCGCGTTATCGACCAAGTATTGAACCACTTCCTGCCGGGCCTTGGTGCGTTCGTCCTCCGGGATCGACATCAGCGCCCGCTCGACCGCGACTTCATAGATCGGTTGGCCGTTGACGTTGGCCGCCACCGAAGGCATCGGCACGGCTTCCGGATCTTTTACCGTGGCAGGTTGGGCAAGCGCGGCGGACGCGAGAGCAAACAGCGACAGGACAATCCCCATCGAACGAATCGAGTGCGGCATATGCGGCCTCCATGCAAGAAGCAAATCACTATCCCCATCATGGGAACGCCGCGTATAACCAAATTCATGACCCGAGTCGAGGCGAAGATTATTACCGGCAAAGTTTCGTGAAGCCCCGACGTGAAGGCCTTGCGAAGCGGAACGCGTGGGGCGATGTTGATCGAAAAATGGCAGCCCGAGGGCGAATGGTGCGGCAAGAACATCGCCAGATTTGTCAGCGGCTGGCCGTCGTCATCGCGTTGCCATTGGCGCCGTTCTGGCTGCTGTTCGCCGCTTTCAATTATCCGTTGGCCGAAGCTTCGCCTGGTTTCTCGCCGGTGGATTGGTCATCGTGAGCTATTGGCTCTATCCAATGCACATCAAGTTGTTCCTCGGCTCGCTGCGTTTGCCGGCACAAGCGGCGGGGATGGTAGTAGTGATCCTCGGAAGGGCGGCGCAGCGATCCGGGTGACCCGAGCACCTGATTCTAGTCTTGCAATTGCGTCACTCTGTCTACCGTTTCAATCTACATTTGATTTGCCCGAAACAACGTGTACGATGATCGAGTCTGCGTGCCCCGAGGGACTCGACGATGCCGCTACGAGATCACTTCACCGAACCAGTAGACTTTCGTCTCAAGTGGGAATCGTTCCATTCCTACTGGGCGGTGTCGATCGGCAGTCTGTTGAACCGGGTGCTGCCCAAGCGGTTCCATGCCGCGGTGCAACAGCATCATGGCAGCCGCATTGAAGCGGACGTGTTGGAATACGATCTGGGCTCGAACGCCAGCACGAACGGCACGGGCGGAGGCGTGGCTCTGCAAACCTACGCGCCGCCCCAGGCCACGGGAGTGTTGAACGCGACCTTCCCCGACGAAGTCGAGGTGCCGATTGTTGACCTCGAAGACAGCGACAATCTAGTGGCCGTCATTGAACTGGCGAGCCCGTCGAACAAGCACGATCCCATGGCTCGGCGAGCTTTCGCGGGCAAATGTGCCTCCTATCTCTCGAATGGCGTGGGCTTGATCGTCGTCGATCTTGTGTTCAAGTCACATTTCAACTTGCATGATGAATTGCTGGCGATGATCGTTCCGAAATCAACGCCAAGCTCATCCTGGAGTTACGCCGCCGCCTATAGGCCCATCCGCCGCGACGACACCAACCAGATCGACTACTGGCTGAATTCCCTGGCTGTCGGCGAACCATTGCCGACGTTGCCTCTCTGTCTGAAAGGCTGGGGAAGCATTCCCCTCGATCTCGAAGAAACCTATCAAGAAACCTGTCGGCTGAATCGGATCGTTTGAAGAACAAGGAGTCGTTCATGTCCGCGGATAATGCATCTTTCGCCACTCGAGCCATCCATGCGGGACAAGAGCCCGACCCGGCGACCGGCGCGACGATCGTGCCGATCTACGCCACGTCAACCTACACGCAGGCGGCGCCGGGGCAGCACAAGGGCTACGAGTATTCGCGCAGCGGCAACCCGACGCGCACGGCGCTCGAAACGTGTTTGGCCTCGCTCGAAGAAGGCGAACGCGGGCTGGCCTTCGCTTCCGGCTTGGCCGCGACGACCGCTGTTTTCGCCGGACTACTCAAGCCGGGCGATCACGTCGTTTCCTCGGCCGATCTCTACGGCGGAACCTACCGATTGCTGGAACGCGTCTTCAAGCCGTGGGGGCTGACGGCCGACTACACCGACGATGCCTCCTCGGTTGGGTTCGAGAAGCTGATGACCAAGGGCACCAAGCTCGTCTGGATCGAAACGCCGACGAACCCGCTGCTGCAAGTGCTTGACATCGCCGCTCTCGCCGAGGTCGCTCACAAGCATGGGGCTCTGTTGGCGGTCGACAACACCTTCGCCTCGCCTTATCTGCAACAACCGTTGAAGCTCGGTGCCGACATCGTCGTCCATTCCACGACGAAGTATCTGGGCGGCCACTCCGATGTTGTCGGCGGGGCGATCATCGGCAAGAAGGACCTGCTGCAACCCGTGGCCTTCTACCAGAATGCGGCCGGCGGCGTCCCCGGTCCGTTCGACGCCTTTCTAACTTTGCGCGGCCTGAAGACGCTGGCCGTGCGCATGGAGCGTCATTGCTCGAATGCGATGCAGATCGCCAACTGGTTAACGAAGCAGCCGGCCGTCGCGAAGGTGTACTATCCGGGCCTGCCCGATCATCCGGGACACAAAGTTGCCGCCAAGCAGATGCGCGGGTTCGGCGGCATGATCTCGTTCCGCTTGGAGGGTGGAGCGGAAGCCGCCAAGAAGTTCCTGACGCGCACGAAACTCTTCAGCCTGGCCGAGAGTCTCGGCGGCGTCGAATCGCTGGTCTGCCATCCCTCCACGATGACGCACGCCAGCATCCCGGTCGCGATTCGCGAGGCTCGCGGCGTCGACGACGGCCTCATCCGCCTCAGCGTCGGCATCGAAGATGTTGAGGATCTGCAAGGCGATTTGCGGGTCGCGATGGAAGGGTGAATGAACGGCTTCGGTTGGCAATCGGGCGGTCCTATCCCTGTCATCTCCCAGCCGAGGTCATAACACAACAACTAGATTGCCAACATCCTCAATCGAAGGGAGGCGTGGTGAAAGAATTCGACTATGCCGCACCGGTTAACCTAACCGACGCCGCAGTTCTGCTTGCTCAGTACGGTGCTCGGGCCCTAGCCGGCGGCACCGACATCATCGTGCAGATCCGCGAGAACCGCCGCGACGCGGGGCTGGTCGTCGACCTCAAGAACGTCGCCGAGCTGAATGTGCTGAGCTTTGATGCCAAAAAAGGCTTGATCCTCGGTGCGGCCGTGCCGTGCTACCGCGTCGCGGAGCATCCCGAGATTCGAAAGCACTATCCGGGGCTTGTGGATGCAATCTCGATTATCGGCGGCGTGCAGATCCAGAGCCGAGCCAGCGTGGGCGGGAACCTCTGTAATGCCTCGCCCGCGGCGGACTCGATCCCCGCCCTGATCGCACTGGTCGCCTCGGCGGTGATCGCCACGGCGAGCGGCAAGCGCGAAACGGTCCCGGTTGAAAACTTTTGTACCGGTCCCGGGCGATCGATCCTTGGTCCGGGTGCCGTGCTCGTTCACCTGCATCTGCCGCCACCCGCGCCGAATTCCGGCAGTGCGTACCTTCGTTTCATCCCGCGCAACGAGATGGACATCGCCGTCGTCGGCGTCGGCGTCGCGTTGACGCTGAACGACAAACGGACGGCCTGCGTCTCCGCCCGGATCGCTCTTGGAGCGGTGGCGCCGACCCCCCTTTTCGTTCCCGAGGCAGGCGCTGCCCTGGCGGGCAGTCCTCTAGCAGATGCGGACATCGAACGGGCTGCCGCGCTGGCCCAGGCGGCGGCGAAGCCGATCAGCGACATGCGTGGCAGTGCCGACTATCGAAAACATCTGGTGGGCGTCCTAGTTAAGCGAGCACTGCGAATCGCCATTGAACGCGCGAAGGGGGGCTGAGCCATGCCGAAGAAGATTCACGTTGAGACGACGATCAATGGCAAGCCGATGGAGTTCCTCTGCGAGCCACGACAAAGCCTTCTCGAAGTGCTGCGCGACGAGGCGCGGCTGACCGGCAGCAAGGAAGGGTGCAATAACGGCAACTGCGGGGCGTGCAACGTCATCCTCGATGGCCGTCTTGTCAATTCCTGCCTAGTCCTCGGTCCCGAGGTGCAGGGCAAAACGGTGACGACGATTGAAGGTATCGCATCCGCGCAGGGGTTGCATCCGCTCCAGCAGAAGTTCCTCGAACACGCGGCCCTGCAATGCGGCATCTGCACGCCGGGCTTCATCGTCGCCGCCAAGGCGCTCCTGGAAAAGAACCCGAAGCCGAGCGAAGAGCAGGTCCGGCACTGGCTGGCCGGCAATCTGTGCCGCTGCACTGGGTACGACAAGATCATTCGCGCTGTGTTAGACGCTGCTAGCGTGGGAGCTTAATGCACATGACGACATTAGCAAACGGTTTCAAGGTAATTGGCACGCGGCCGATTCGCCACGATGGCGTCGACAAAGTCACCGGTCGCGCTATTTATGGCGCCGACATGCAGATGGCCGGTCTGTTACACGGGCGAATCCTGCGCAGTCCGATACCACATGGCATCATTAAGTCCATTGATGTCAGCAAGGCGCTCGCGCTGCCAGGCGTGGAAGCCATCGTCACAAGTGCCGAGTTGACCGATCCCGGTAACCGCATCGCTGAGTTAGGCGAGGGTGCCGTCAACCTCAAGGACCTCAGCAGCAACTGCCTGGCGCGCGGCAAAGTTCACTACAAGGGGCAGGCAGTCGCTGCCGTGGCTGCGGTCAGCCCGAACATTGCGGAAGAGGCGTTGAAGCTGATCGTCGTTGATTACCAGACGTTGCCACACGTCACCGACGTTCGAGCCGCGATGCGGGATGACGCCCCGCTGCTGCACGACGATCAAGTCACCGAGTCGCTCGGCCAGCCGACCGGCAAGCACTCCAACATCGCCAAGCACATCCAGTTCAAGAAGGGCGACATTGATGAAGGATTCAAGCAGGCCGCTGTCGTCGTCGAGCGCGAGTTCCACACCGCGACCGTTCATCAAGGCTACATCGAGCCGCACAACGCCACTGCTCTGTGGAACGCCGACGGGACCGTGACCATCTGGTGCAGCACCCAGGGCGCATTCAGCGTTCGGGCGCAGGTGGCGGAGTTGCTGGCGATGCCGGTGTCGCGCATCAAGGTGGTGCCAACCGAGATTGGCGGCGGCTTCGGCGGCAAGATTCGCGTCTATCTCGAACCGGTCGCGGCAGCCCTGAGCAAAAAGACGGGCAAGCCGGTCAAGATCACCATGAACCGGGCCGACGTTTTCGAGGCGACCGGGCCGACTCCCGGTTCGTACATCAAGGTGAAGATGGGCGCCGACAAGGATGGCAAGCTCGTCGCGGCCCAGGCCTATCTCGCCTACGAGGCCGGCGCCTTTCCCGGCTCACCGATCGGGCCGGGCGCGATGTGCATCTTCGCATGTTACGACATTCCCAATGTCCATATCGACGGCTACGACGTCGTCGTCAATAAGCCGGCAACGTCGGCTTATCGCGCGCCCGGCGCCACCAATGCCGCCTTCGCCAGCGAGACGATCGTCGACGAACTCTGCGAGAAACTGAAGATCGATCCGCTCGATTTTCGCATCAAGAACGGCGCTCGCGAAGGCACTCGCCGCGCTGACGGTCCCATCTTCCCCCTCGTTGGTTTGGTGGAAACATTGGAAGTGGCCAAGCGGCATTCGCACTTCCTGTCTGAGAGACAAGGAGACAAGGAGACAAGGAGACAAGGAGATGAAAAAATGGGTTCATCTCCTTGTCTCCTTGTCTCCTTGTCTCACCCTCTTCTTCCTCGCGGCCGTGGAGTGGCTTCGGGATTCTGGTTCAACTGTGGTCTGAAGTCGAGCGCCAGCGCAAGTGTCAACTCTGATGGCACGGTAAGCCTCGTCGAGGGGTCGACCGACATCGGCGGCTCTCGCACTGGAATCGCCATGCAGTTGGCCGAGGCTCTTGGGATTCGGGCAGATGAAGTGCGCCCCGTGGTCGGCGACACCGACGCGGTCGGCTATTGTGACGTCACCGGCGGCAGCCGTGTGACTTTCGCGACTGGCTGGGCCGCCTACGAGGCCGCTCAAGACATCAAGCGGCAAATGATCACCCGCGCGGCGTTTATCTGGAGCGTGACGTCGGAAGAGGTGGCCTACGAGAACGGCTCACTGCGCTGCCTGGTGGATGACACGAAACGACTGACTTTCAAGGAACTGGCCGAGAAATTGCATGCGACGGGCGGCACGATTGTCGGCCGTGCGAGCGTCGATCCGCAAGGCGTCGGCGGCGCTTTCGCAACCCACATCGTGGATGTCGAGGTCGATTCCGACACGGGCAAGGTGACGATTCTGCGCTACACCGCGGTGCAGGATGTCGGCAAGGCGATTCATCCGAGCTACGTCGAGGGCCAGATCCAGGGCGGGGCCGTCCAGGGCATCGGTTGGGCGCTGAACGAAGAGTACTTCTACAACGATCAAGGAACGATGGCGAATGCCAGTTTCCTCGACTACCGGATGCCGACGTCTCTCGACTTGCCCATGATCGAAGCGGTCCTGGTCGAGGTGGCGAACCCGGGTCATCCCTACGGCGTGCGCGGCGTCGGCGAAGTTCCGATCGTGCCGCCGCCCGCCGCGATCGCCAATGCGATCTACAACGCCATCGGTATCCGCATGGAAGAGTTGCCGATGTCGCCGGGGCGCGTGATGGCGAAACTGCTGGCGAAGAAGAGGGCGTGATGGCTCTCGTCTGGATACCGCCACTATTGCGTGACCTGACCGGGGGCAAAGAAACTGCCACCGCGACTGGCCAGAATGTTGATCAGGTCATCGTCGCGCTGGAGCAGCAATTTCCCGGCATGCGTGTTCGCTTGTCTCCCGACGGAGTGTTGCGTCCCGGCATTGCGGTGGTCGTTGATGGTCAGGTGGGGCGGTTCGGTTTACTGGAATCAGTCGGGCCTGACAGCGAAGTTCATTTCTTGCCCGCGATCGGCGGCGGCTGAATGCGTGATCGGCCAATAATTTGGTGACATGATGTCTCAACCGTCGTAAGATTCGGTTTCCTGAAAATGGAACGTGAAAATGACCGTCATGAAAAAGTTGGGTTCGATCCAGGCTATTCAGTTTTGTGCTCTGATCGCGTCTTTCGTTGCCACCGATCGAAACGTTGCTCGATCCGCGGACAAGCCTCCCGTTATCATTTTGTCGAACGGTGACTTTCAGACCGACGCCGATAGCGATGGCGTGCCGGACGGTTGGGCGTCCCCCAAGGGCGGCGTAAGTTATGCCAGCGATGGCACGAATCGGTTTCTGCATCTCACGTCGCCGAAACCCGACGAAATGGTGATTACCTATCGGCAGGTTCGCTTTCCCAAAGGCGTGCAGGCGCTCGAGCTCAGTTGGAAGCAACGCACGGCCGATCTGAAGGTTGGCAAGCAGGCCTGGTTTGATGCGCGAATCATGTTGCAGTTCAAAAATGCTGACCAAGAGAAAGTCGCGGGCAGTCCAGGCGCGCCGAGCACAAACAAGAACTCGGCCGGTTGGATCGAGAAGAGTATCAAGTTTCTGGTGCCTGAGGGCGCGGTCATTCTGGAAATCATGCCGACCCTGTTTCAAGTCAAGAGCGGCACGTTTGATCTGGACGACATCGTCTTGAAGGAGACCGATCCGAAACCGCTCGCGGAGGCCGCCAAAGCGAAGGCGGCAGCCGATGCGGAAAAGTTGGCCAAGAATACCGAGAAACGTCAGGCAGCCGCGGCAGCCAAGGCGGGACCAAACGGTGAACTGATCGCGAATGGCAATTTTCAGGCGGAGGGCAAGGGCGACGTGCCGGACAAGTGGGGCAAGCTCAAGAATGATTTGAGTTGGAAGAAGGAAGATGACAATCGCTTCCTGCGGCTGGTTTCGCCGGAAGCGGGCAAGATGGTGATGTTCTACCACGCCATCGATCTTCCGAAGGGCACGAAGGCTCTTGAGTTCAAATGGTCGCAACGCATCAGCAACTTCAAACGCGGCAAGGAGAACTACTTTGATGCGCGGATCATGTTCCAGTGGCTCGACCCGAGTGGAAAAAAGATGACGGCGGCTCCCTCGCCCGCGGCGGCGGAAAAGAATACCGAGGGTTGGGTTGAAAAGACCAAGAGCTTCCTCGTGCCCGAAGGAGCATTGACCTTGGTGCTCATGCCCTCCTTGCTTCGAGTGGAGTCGGGCACCTTCGATCTCGACAACCTGTCTTTGAAGGCCACCGACCCTGTGCCACTCATCGCGGCGGCGGAGGCGAAAGCCGCGGAGGAGAAGGCCGCGATCGTGGAACCGGAAGCGCCCAACAAGGCGAAGTGGCCGTCCGAGTTACGCGTCGTCGGCAACAAGTTACTCAATAAAGAAGACAAGGAAGTGTGGTTGCAGGGCGTCAATGTCGATAGCCTCCAGTGGAATGCCCGCGGTGAACGCGTGATGCGTTCCGCCATCGTGGCCATGGAGGATTGGAAAGCAAACACGCTACGACTCCCCATTCAGGAAAAGTTCTGGTTCGGCAGGGACCCGAGCCAGAAAGATGAAGGCAAAGCCTATCGCGAGTTGGTCGATCACATCGTCAACTTGGCGGCCAATCGCGGCGTCTATGTGATGCTCGATCTGCATCGATTCCGCGCGCCCAAGAAGGACCACATCGATTTCTGGAAAGAGGTCGCCACGAAATACAAGAACCATCCGGCCGTCGTGTTCGAGCTATTCAACGAACCGCACGGCACGAGTTGGGAGGTTTGGCGCGACGGCGGTTTTGTCGAAGACGCCAAGGCGTCCGCCGATGAAGACGCGTTCCTGACGCCGGAAGATAAAGCACTCAACAAGAAGGGTTTTCATGCCGTCGGCATGCAAGCCTTGATCGACGCCGTGCGCGGTACGGGGGCGAAGAACATCGTGATTGCCGGTGGTCTGGACTGGGCTTACGATCTGTCCGGCGTGGCCAACGGCTACACGTTGGAAGAAAAGGGAGGCAACGGCCTCATGTTCGCCGCCCATATTTACGCGCAGAAGACGAACTGGCTCGGCAAGGTGATGATCGTGGCCGACAAGTACCCCATCATCGTCAGCGAGTGTGGCGCGAACACCAAGAAGTTCACCTTTATGCCCGCGGAATCACAGGAAGACGCCGAGACTTGGGTGCCGCGATTCCTGGGATTCATCCAGAAACATCAACTGCACTGGACCGCGTTCTCGTTTCACCCCGGTTCGGCTCCCGTGCTCATTTCTGACTGGAAGTACACGCCGACATCCGAGTGGGGCGCTCTCGCCAAACGTGCTCTCGCGGATGAGAAATTCCCCGCACCGGAAAAACTTCGTTAGTTGGTCTTCCCGTGACAGCATAGCCGGTTAAGCAAGGTTGACCACTCGCGGAGCATTGACTTGAAGGTCGATCTGCGTCACCCGATGAATGGCCAATGTGACCCACCCCCACCCACGGACTTCGTTGCACCGTCTCACGGGGACGGGGTTGCAGTGAAAAGCATGCAATGCAATGCAACGATGCAACGAATGGACATTCCGTTATTTCTACTTCAGCAATCCGCTGTCTTGCAACCACTCCGTAAAGCGTTCCGGCCAACGAACCGCGGCGCTGGGTTTGGCGTCGGGCCTGTAGCCGAAGCCGTGTCCGGCGTTGGCGAACAGGTGAAATTCCGCGGGCACCTTTGCTGCCTTGTATTTCAGATAAACGGCGGCCAACCCCTCGGCGATGTCGGGGCGGTCGTTGTAACCGGCTGCAAGGAAGACCGGGGGCATGCCCGATTCAACCGTGAAGCTGCCCGTGCTTCCCGGATAGATGAGGCCCTGAAAATCAGGCCGGCTGCTCTGCCGTTCGATCGCATCGGCCGCGTCTTTGTTGCCAGGATCGCTCTTCATGGCCGCGTAGGCCGCCAACTCCCCGCCGGCGGAGAAACCGAGGATGCCGATGCGGTCGGTCTTCAGATGCCATTCGGCGGCTCGGCTGCGAACGATGCGAATGGCCCGGCGGGTGTCTGTCATCGCGTGTTCCTGAACGGTGTAAGTGCTGCCCTTCTCCCGAGCGAGGCGATATTTGAGCACGAAGGCCGCGATGCCGCGCTCGCGAAACCACTCCGCGAGCGCATACCCTTCATGGCCCAGGCATAGTTTCGAGTGCCCACCGCCCGGGCAAATGATGACCGCCGTCCCGGTCGATTTCTCGCCGCTCGGTAAAAAGGGTGTCAGCGTCGGATTGTGCACATTGCAGATATTGGAGCCGTCGATTTGCTCGGCCTCGGCCCTACGAGATTCGGAACCAGGCGCCCCTTTGGGCCAAAGAGGAAGCGATTCGGGAAGATTCTTCGGCAACTGAGCCAAGGCTGGACCAGCCAAGCCAAGAACGGCGATCGTGAGAATTGATGCTCGCATGGGGTCTCCTTTGAACTGAGTTTATGCTTCGTTATATACCCGCCGCGCCGTCTTCCGCCACTGAATACCGGACGTTTTCAAACTCAACCGAGTAAAGCATCTCCGTGTTGAAACGACAACGCGGAAGCGAGGGGAAGACATCTTCCTCTCGCCTCCGCGTTGCTATTGGTGGGCCACCGATTCAGTTGCTTACTTAACGTTCTTCCGGATTTCCTCAGCCCGCTTCAGATGTTCTTGCATCTTCGGCAGGTTCTCTTGGGCAAAGGAACGAATTTGTGCGTCCTTACCGTTCTTAATCTGGTTGTCGAAAATGGCGATGGCTTCCTTGTGACCGTTGATCGTCCAGTCCATGTAGGCGCGATCGAATTCGTCGCCCTTGAGCTGGTTGAGGCGATCACGATCGGCCTTGGCCGCTGGCTCGAGGCCGGTGACGACCGCGATCTTGCGATTCTTGATCTCTTCGGCCACCTTTTCGGAGCACTTCTGGTGATCCGTGATCATCATGGTGGCGAACTCTTTCACAGGCGCTGATGCGTTCTGCTTGTCGGCCAGTTTGCTGAGCTCGACGACGGTGTGGCCGCAGCTCGCCAATTTGACGAGGAACTTCTCGTCGGTAGGACGATCTTTTTCGTCTGCGCGTGAGGCGCTCGCCCAGAAACCCAGAATCGCGACGGACATCAAGGCACAGATACTCTTCATAATCAACTCCTTTAACCCAACAGATTTGACTCAGCCCTGGTCGCATGACCAGGAGCCTGATTAACTGGCAAAGACCATGCCACCGCTCATATTGGCCGCCAAATTGTCCAAATCGAGTCGGGTCGCGGCGAGCTGCGGAGTGGGAAGCCATCGCGATTGTAATGGATCGGAAGGCCAATACCAGCGAATGAGAATCAGAATGCCCATCCCCGATCAATAACGTATTCAAGACAGATGGCCAAAGAGCAGAAACGAAAATTCAGTAGACATGTCTGTCCTCTTTTCGCTTCCTTGGTTCGAAAGAACGGATGCAGCTCAAATGACGCAACGAAAGATCGAGGTTCTCGCGGAAGGCAAGCATCTCCGCCTGGTGCGTGAGGGGCGTTGGGAGTTCGTGACCCGAACGAAACCGGTGGGCGCCGCGTTCATTGGGGCGATCACTCAAGACGGCTGCTTCCTGATCACGGACGAGTATCGCATTCCGTTGGCGGCGTCCGTCATCGGTTGCCCGGCCGGACTCATTGGCGACCTGCAGGACCAAGCGAATGAGAACGTCATCGAAGCCGTGAAACGGGAACTGATCGAGGAGGCCGGTTACGAGGCCGGCCATGTCGAGGTTCTGACACGCGGCCCGACTTCGGCGGGTCAGATCGACGAAGTCATGACCATCGTCCTTGCGACGAACCTGAAGAAAGTCGGCACCGGCGGCGGAGTGGGCGACGAGCAAATTGCCGTGCATGAAGTGCCGCTGACCGAGATCCACGACTGGCTCGACGCCAAACACAAACAAGGGCGATTGATCGATCCAAAGGTTTACACGGTGCTGTACTTCGTCTTGGCGAAAATGCGGGGCTTGGCGGGTTGAAGTTGAATTGGCGGTTCGGCGCGGTGAATTGTCGGAATCGTACTGAGGAGAGAGGCCAAAAAACAGAAAGGTGAGCTCAATAAACGTGGCCGCCCGCTGTTCCGCTTCGCACCTTTTCTTCACTGGCTCTCTGCAAACAGAACGGTGTTTTTGCTATCATACACAGAGCATCAACAGGATCGAACGGGCCAACTGGCTGATCCACAACCGGGACTAGATGCAACTGAGGCTCCAAGTGCAGCCAATATCGGCGGCCGAAAAAAACCTGGACCGAGACAACGCTTCTCTCACCGGGTACGATCCTTTCCATAATTTCCGAGTGTCGCTTCGTCCATCCCACCGGAGGAGTTATGTACACAGCCGAAATCAGTCGGAACAACCCGTCAATGATCCTGTTCCTGTTGGACCAGTCCGGTTCAATGCAGGAAGTATTCGACCCTGAGGACATTCAGGCCATGAAAGAGCCTGTCGTGGTGGATGGAAAGACCTTCACTCACACCACATCAGGGGCGTCGAAAGCCCAGGCTCTGGCTGATGCCATCAACAAACTGCTTCAAAACCTGTGTATCAAGTGCGCTAAAGAGGAAGGCGTCCGTGATTACTTCCATGTTGGCGTGATCGGCTACGGAACGCAGGTCGGACCCGCCTTTGGCGGAAGTTTGGCAGGCCGAGAACTGGTGTCAATCAGCGAGGTGGGAGGGATGCCAGCGCGCGTCGAGACCCGTACCAAGAAGGTTTCGGACGGTGCTGGTGGCCTCATTGATCAGGACGTGAAATTCCCGATCTGGTTCGACGCAGTAGCTAGCGGCGGCACGCCAATGTGCGCGGCATTGCAGGAAGCCCGCCGTATCGTCCAAAGCTGGCTCAGCACGCATCCGAACTGTTTCCCGCCGGTCGTAATCAATATCACCGACGGAGAATCCACCGATGGTGACCCGACAAGTGCGGCGACGGGCGTGCGGACACTGGCAAGTCCTGATGGTGAAACGCTCCTTTTCAATCTGCACTTATCTGCGCAAAAAAATCGGGCTATCGAGTTTCCGAACTCGGATGCTGGTCTTCCTGACCAATACGCTAAGCTCTTGTTTCAAATGTCTAGCCCCCTCACTCCGTTCATGATTTCAGTGGCAAAGCAGCAGGGCTTCAATGCGGCTGAAGGCGCGCGGGGCTTCGCATTCAACGCCAAGCTGGAGGTCGCGATTCAGTTCCTCGACATCGGTACTCGGCCCTCGAATCTGCGTTAAGAGGGGCCGATGAATATCCTTGCCGAGCCATTTTGGGTTCAAAAGCGCGGTAACCCTCCGGGAGAGTACGAGGATGCGGCATGTCCCCTAGAGCGCAGCGAGTACCAGCAAACCTGTGTTCGCCTCGCAGTTGCCGACGGAGCCACCGAATCGGTATTCGCGCGAAGATGGGCAGAACAGCTTGTCTACGCCGTCGGAGATGGTGACCTGTCGCCGCGCAGCCTTTCCGAAGGTATTGCCCGACTTCGGGCCACTTGGCACGAATGGCTTGCGGGGATAACCCTTTCTTGGTACGCCGAAGAAAAAGCACGCCAAGGTGCTTTTGCCGCTCTGGTGGCGTTGGAACTTACCGCTGAAGAAGCCGGCGGAACAGGGCAAGGATACTGGCACGCCGCAGCGGTGGGTGACAGTTGCCTCTTCCACGTTCGTGGGGAGGAGGTTCTTGTCCGCTTCCCCCTGGCTAATCCGGAAGCGTTCGACAACCGCCCTTTCTTGGTCAGCAGCGTTGGCGCGGATGAGAAATGCCTAAACGAAATGAATTTGAGTGGCACATGGAAGAGCGGGGATGCATTCTACTTGATGACGGATGCGCTCGCCTGTTGGTTCCTCAAGCACCTTGACGCTGGTGGAAGTCTCGCGGATGTTCAAGGTAACTTTGCGTTTACGACTGAGACGGACTCCTTTCGGGTGTGGGTGGAATCGTTGCGTGACAAAGGATCGATTCGCAATGACGATTGCACTCTAATCCGCGTTCATACCCGTTGATTTGAGAGCCTGCTCATGTCTTGGCCCATGCCCCAAGATTACCAAGAAGCGATGCAAAACCCTCGCAACGCTCTTGGTGATGCCGAACTTCAAACAGGAAAAGCTGAAGAGGATATGCTGGGCCTGCCGCGCCCAATCTCTGGGGGATTCGCAAGTGTATACAAGGTCATCTGTCCATTCCGCACCTGGGCCGTGCGTTGCTTCTTGAAGGAGTTTCTGGACCAACAACAGCGATACGCCGCGATCAGCGCACAACTCGCGACTTCAAAGTTTCCATTTGCTACGCATTTCCAATTCCTCATGCAAGGAATCCGCATCCGTGGCGAATGGTATCCTGTATTGAAGATGGAGTGGGTTCAGGGAGAGAGCCTCATCCGATTCGTCGAAAACAACATCCAATCTCCGCAAAAATTGCATTCCCTCGGTCTCGATGTCGTGGAGATCGCCCGTGTGCTTAACCGCGAAGGCGTGGCGCACGGCGACCTTCAACACGGAAATATCTTGGTCGCAAATGGGAAACCCAAACTCATCGACTACGATGGAATGTATGTTCCTGCCTTAAAGGGTTGGGCAACTCACGAAGCCGGGCATCCGAACTACCAATTGCAACGCGATGACTCGGATTTCGGCCCCGGTCTCGACAATTTCGCAGTTTGGGTGATCTACCTATCGCTTCGCGCTTTAAGCCTCCGCCCGTCATTGTGGACGCAGTTCCAGGGTGGCGATGATTGCCTGCTCTTTCGTCGCAAAGATTTTGAAAAGCCTGCTCAGTCTCTCTTGCTGGCGGAGTTAAAGCGGTTACCGGAGATAAGACAGTTT
>Ga0105047_10004643_pt1 | contig 23842 bp, 17 predicted proteins | sample MAT04_FD_78384 | JGI IMG/M metagenome (GOLD analysis project Ga0105047, IMG submission 78384) | Freshwater microbial communities from Lake Fryxell liftoff mats and glacier meltwater in Antarctica - MAT-04 (megahit assembly) | ecosystem: Environmental > Aquatic > Freshwater > Ice > Liftoff... | reverse complement strand
GGATCGGATATCCGCGAATCTGCACATCCCGTTCTTCCAGGACATTAAACAACCCCACCTGGATACGCGGCGCGAGGTCGGGCAGTTCGTTGATGGCAAAAATCCCGCGATTGCTTCGGGGGATCAGACCGAAGTGCATCGTCGTTTCATCGCTGAGATAACGCCCCTCGGCGTGTTTTACTAAGTCGATCTCTCCAATGAGATCGGCAATGGTCACGTCGGGCGTCGCAAGTTTTTCATGATAGCGATTGTCGCGATGGACCCACTCAATCTTTGCATCGTCGCCATGCTCAGCGACCAGTCGTTGGCCGGTCCTGGTGCCCGGGGCGATCGGGTCGTCGGCAATCTCCATCCCGGCCAGCACGGGGATCCATTCATCCAGCAGGCTCGGGAGCATTCGCAGGATGCGCGTCTTGGCCTGCCCGCGAAGTCCCAGAAAGAGCATGTCATGTCGCGAGAGGATCCCGTTGACGATCTGTGGAAAGACAGATTCGCGGTAGCCGAGGATACCGGGAAAAAGTTCCTCGCCTGCGCGTACTTTCCGGATGACGTTTCGACGGAGTTCATCCTTGACGCTCGTTGGCTTGTATCCAGTTTCCTTGAGTTGACCGACGGTGGCAGGGCGGGGGTGAGTCATGGGAGCAGTTTCACTTGGTTAAAGTCGACCGATGATAGGAGGTGTGTTGAGAGCCCGTCCAGCGTTGGTAAGGAATACTTCTCCAGGCAGAGACGTCTCACTCGTGCTCGTCGGGTGTTTTCATTCGTCGGCCAGCTTCGGCCCACGCGTCGACGTACTCGGTCTTGGTACGTGCTTCCCCGCTCCTTCGAGTACGGAACCAGTGGCCGGCGCGATAGACCATTGATAAGCCTACAAGGAGGATGAACAGCATCACCGCCAGGAGCAATGTCGAATAGGCGCGCAGCCCAGCTTTTTCGTGGGTGGTCGCCTCTCGGGCGGCCTCCATCGCTGGATATAGATAGTAATGGGACACCAGTACGATCAGACTGGAAAAACCCAGGGCAAACACGACCATGGCCCAGTGCATTCGGCCGGCATGACGACGGGCTGGAGGGGGGCGCGCTGGCATCGTTACCACTCGACATCAGCACGGGCGTCCACAGGATATTTTTCTGAAAGGGAGCGCACCACGTCCCGATCTGCCTCGGAAATTTCGCGCGGCAAAATGATTTTGAGGATCACAAACTGATCACCCCGCTCGCCGCCACGCTCTATGCCACGTCCACGGATGCGCAGCTTGGCACCGCTGCTGCTGCCCGGGGGGATCGTCAGGGTCACAGGTCCGTCGAGCGTAGGCACGTCGATCTTTGTCCCCGTGAGCGCCTCGTAAACGCTGATGGGCACGTCGAGGATGACGTCCATGTCCTCGCGTCGAAAAAATCGGTGGGGATGAACTTTGGTGATGATGTACAGATCACCCGGCTCGCCGGTCGACTGCATGCCCCGGCCCTTGATGCGGATGCGACTGCCGTCTTTCACGCCCGGGGGGATTTTTATTTCGAGTGTCTCAAGCCGACCGTCGCGGGTGATTTGCTGCGGGAGGGTCGTCCCTCGCGCGGACTGCGCAAAGGTGAGGGTGACGGCGTGTTCAACGTCGCTTCCACGCGCCGCTGGCGCCCGTCGACTGCGCGGTCCCGACCGTCCTCCAGCCCGACCCGCAGCACCTCCGCCGGCACCGAACATCTGGTCGAACAGGTCTGAGAATCCTCCCGCTTCGAGGTCCTCGACGGTGACGTTGGGGTCACCGGACCGCCATTGCCTTCCCCCGCGCGTACGGGCCTGTCGAAACGCCTCAAACGGATCGCCGTCGACACCCGGGCCCCCGCCCGGCCCGGTCGCCCCTGCCCCCACGCCGGCGTGTCCGAACTGATCGTAGTTCCGTCGCTTTTGCGAATCGGACAGGACGTCGTAAGCCTCCTGCACTTCCTTGAACTTTTCCGTGGCAGCGGCGCTGTTCTTATTCATATCCGGGTGATATTGGCGCGCCAGCTTGCGGTGCGCTTTTTTGATCTCGTCGTCGCCTGCGTCGCGCGGTACTCCCAGAACTTCGTAGTAATCCCGTTTTGCCATAGTTCAATCCTGACATCCTCGCCCGCTTTTTGTCGCCTACGATTCTAGCAGTTACGGGCGATAACTGTAGCCCTCGAAGGTGGCCGAAAAACTTCAGTCAGAAAGAGTGCACGCCCATGCCCGATGACGCTTGTCCATTGACGCCGACACCTTTGACTGGTGAACAGACCGCGATCCGCCGCATGCTTGAAGCCCGACGAGTAGCCGTCGTTGGAATGAGCGATGACCCCTCGCGGCCCAGCCACTATGTGGGCGCGTACCTGATTGATCGTGGATATGACGTGATCCCCGTAAATCCCAATATCGCTGAGGTCCTCGGTCGTCGCGCCTATCCCACGCTGTCGGCGATTCCTGGTGGAGTGGACCTGGTCAACGTGTTTCGACGTGGGGAAGTGTGCGCGGATATTGTCCGCGAGGCGCTGGCGATCAAAGCGAAGGGCGTGTGGCTGCAAAGCGGGGTGACCAACTCAGCGGGCCGAGCCCTGGCGATGCAGGCAGGCATTTTGTATGTCGAAAATCGTTGCATCATGGTCGAGCATACACGCCTGGCGCGCTGAGGTCGGCACCCATCATGCAGCACATCACTGACCGAAGAATTGCCCTGCCATGCCCGAATCCACGCCTCGTCCAAGCCCGTCAGGCACAAGACTGAAGCTCACTCCGCCGAAGTCGTCGGTATTGCTGTACGACGCCGACAGGATCGCAGTAAAGCGATCAAACTTTCGCTGAACGCTCAGGCCGCTTGATACGGTCCCGTCCCCCGAGAAGTCGTAGCTCTGACTGAAGCTCAAGCGGTATTTCGTCGAGAGCTTGTACGATCCTGCCACCGTGGCGATATTAGAGTTCAACTCCTCGATATACCGGGTGGCGATGTAGTAGCTGGTGTTGACGTCGCGCTGGACAGCCAGCCCAATGGACGCGGTCGCAAGTTCCGCATGGTCGGCATTCCATTGGACGTCAGACAGGATGGCAGTGGTGTCGCTGAGGCGCCACATCGCATCGGCGTTGACGCTGTTACGCGGGATGCTCGCCTCGGGGAGCGATGCAAAGAAAAGCCCACGGAAATTGCCGGGCGGAAGGGCGTCGTCGTCGGGCTGATTCACAAATGCGTTGCCTTCGAGATTGAAGGTAAAGAAGTCGACGCTCCGCCATCGTCCGGGCCCGCCGCGCTTGGTCTGCCACCTCTGCCGAAGTGCGATCTGCGCAGCCGACACGTCGTGAATGCCATCGATCTCTTCGTCATAAATGAACAGATCATTGCGATCGACGGTCGTCGCGCTGGTGTACAGATGAAGCTCGGGTGAGACGATGTGCCTGACACGATGCAGGTCAAACAAATCTGATTGCACCGAATCGTCCGTGCTGAAAAACGTCGTGTTGAAGCGCGTGCCCGCAGCGGCGTACAACCTGTTCTTCGACCCCCCGTCGGGCGAATCGCTGTACGGGGTGAAACGCCCAACGACGTATGGCAACACCTTGACTTCGCCGGCGGCAAACGGGAATGAAACTTCCTCCCTGAAATCGCCGCGCCAGTTGGTACCGCCGTCGACGCCTGTCTGCCCCTGCGCCGGGATACCGGGAGACAGGGTGGGAGGAAAGCCCAGTTCCGAAAGCGAAGCGTCGCTCTGGTTAAAACTCAGGCCCGCGACGGTGTTGTTGCTGATGAGGGTGACCTGATCGTCAAGCAGGCTTTCGCCGATGCGATGATAGCCAATTTCGGGGAGGCGCTCGATCTCGAACTGCTCCTGCATCATGTCGCTGGTCGTGACAAAGTCGTTCGGCTGGAACTGCACAAGGAGCGTCAGCGCTTCGGTGTCTCGTTGACGCTTGAAATATGCGGCCACATCGTGCTCGACGTTGCTTCGGAAGTCCTTCCGGAACCATTCTTCGAGGAAAGTCGGATCGCTCACCCAAGCAGCGGTGAGTTGCACCTGCCAGTCAGCGGGAAGAAATTGCTGATGCTGCCAGCGGATGCGTCCGCGGAAGTCGTCGTTGGTGCGCTTGAGGTCCGTGCGATCTCCACCGAGGGAGTCGTCGCCGTGGTCGTAGATGAAATAGCTTTTCAGCTCGCCTTCGAAGCCCCATGGTTCCTGCGTGGTCTCTGTGAGCAATTCACCACCGTACCTCGCGTTCAGCCCGCCAGCTGGTCCGCGATCGGTGTAATAGTCGAGTCGATAGGATGCATTGAGATCGCGTGGCGCGGGGCGACCGAGGGTCTCAAAAAGCCCCCATTCGGTGAGGATGCCCCAGCCAAATCGCGACGACTGCTCGATCGCAAAATCACGCAGGGGCCCGCCTCGGTCGGTGATGCTACCGGCTGCGTACGGAAGCCAGAAGAACGGTACGCCCATCGCTCGCAGCGTGACGTCATTTCCACGGAAGCTCGTGCGGTTGCCGAAGCTCGGGTCACCGGTCTCGGTCTGACGGACATACGCCTTATCAGCCTTGATACTGTACGTGGGCACGCGAAAGCTGCTGGTCGTGAGCTCGACCTTCTCGGCGCGATACTCGCCGAGCGCAAGCTGCCGCAGGGTGTTGGCGCGCACGATCACGGGGATGCTTCGGGTCGGTTCCAGTGTATGCAGCACCGCATCGGTGAGGATTGCGCGATCGGTCCCGAACTCATAGTAAATTCGTCGCGCGCTCAGGCGCTGCTCGGCTGCCGCGGGGGCAGCAGGCGTGTAGCGGATGCGGACATCCCCTTCGAGGAAGGCTGATTCGATCGAGTCTTCCAGCGTCTTGAATCGCGAACTGTTCTGCAGGTCGCTCAGCGCGTGCAACTGCGAGAAGAGGACCGCGCTCTCGGCCTGCAGCTCGATAAAATCCCCATTCTCCCGACGTTGGAAGATCGTGACTCCCCCCGACAAAATAATCGCTACCTTATCGTCCACCGACTGCACATTCTGGACGTTTTTCGCGACAAAGTTGACTGGCGCGCCAGGCGTGAGCGTCGTCCCGGCAGCCGGTGAGGTGGCTGGGATCAACGCAGGCAGGGGCGTCGGTTCGTCCGTCAATAGCGATGGGGGAAGCGGGATGATCGTCACGCCCGGCTCGGGCGTCACGTCTGCTCCGGCCGACCGTTGCTCACGCAGGCGACTTGCCTGAGCGAAGAGGTCGCTGTCGTGCAGATCGCGCGCGAGTCTCTCCTCGGCGGTGATACGAATCGTACCGCGCACGGTGGCCGTGACGAACAACCGAGGCGACTCGCGCACCACATCACCCTGACGGATTTTTGCATGCCCGATCAGGGCAATCTGCGCGTGTTGGTTGTTGAGAATTTCCCCGGGAACAGGGGTCAGCCAGACGACCGCCTCGTCAGCAGTGAGGGAAGCGTTATCAAGGTCGATGGTGACCGGACCGGAAAGCTGCAGAACACTTGTCGGCCCCGTCGTCCAGGTGCTGGCAGAGTTTGCGCTGATCATCAGTACATCGCTGGGCGCAGTGACAGGTGACTGCGCTAACGCGCGTGTGCACGCCACCGCCAACATCCCAAGCACCGCCCCGGTCGTAAGCCGCCTTGGCACGATCACGCGCTCCTTCCGAGATGGTTTGTCAGCGTAGTCAGTCGGGCGGGATTATAGAGATGCGCCCACGCGGGTCAAAATACGACGTACGCCTTCACGCATCGTCGCGACGCGCACGTGGCTGCCAGCGATGTTCAATCATCCGACTGTGACCAACTTCACGCGGAAGAATCCGTGGCGATCAACTCACTTTCGACGCTTGGTTACACGGTCATCGCGAAATGGAATTTCGACATCAGGGTAGACAGACGAAGAAGTCTGGCCGATAACGTTCTTGTGAATCTAGATGTTGAAACAGTTTTAGTCGACGCAGCGAACCCCCAGTCCCCCGCGACATCTCAAGGCACGGGTGACGATACCCGTCTGCGCGGGATATCTCGCCGACGTGTTTTGAAAGCGCTCGCGGGGATTGGCGTGGCGGGCGCGGTTACCGGGCTTTATTCGATCACGGTTGAACCATTCTGGCCGGAGTTTCATGGGATTGAGCTTCCGATCCGTAATCTGCCCCGGGCGTTCGACGGATATCGCATCACACATTTGACCGACACGCACGCCGGCGATGCGACGCCACTGTCTTATCTCAATCGGGTGATCGATCGTGTGAATGAAGGGCGACCCGACCTCGTGCTTTTCACCGGCGACCTCACCACGCATGACATGGACTATGTCGACCCAGGGTGCGCGCTCCTCAAGCGATTGCAGGCACCGGTGATCGCGTCGTTGGGCAATCACGATTACGACACCGACTGCGCCTGCGTCGGGATCGGGACGCGCATGGCGGAAAAAATCTCCACGACACTGGCCAGCTTCGGCGGGCGCGTGTTGCGCAATGCGTCGACTTACATTCAGCGCGATGGTCAGACGCTTTATATTGCCGGGTGTGAAGACCTGATGACCGGCCTGCTGGATGTCGACCGCGCGCTGGCAGACGTGCCCGCGGGGGCGGCATGTATCATGCTGTCGCACAATCCCGACAGCGTTCCGCAGGTCGACCATCCGCGCGTCAACCTCGTTTTGTCAGGGCACACGCATGGCGGGCAGGTGCGCATCCCCGGACTTGGCGCGCCGCTGCTCCCCATTCGTCTGCGCCAATATGATGCGGGCCTGTTTTCCCTGCGTCACACCCAGTTGTACGTCAGCCGCGGGGTCGGGTGCTTGCGACGCATCCGCTTGTTCTGCCGGCCCGAAATACCGACGTTCGTTCTTCGAGCGGCATAACCCGTTGGTCGCCATCGTTGCACACCAACCACATCAATATCAGTGAATGAAACGCATCGCGCCGAAGTTTGGTGCGATCGACGGCAGTCCACTGATGGGACTGAACCCGGCTGGCCAATAGACGAAAAACGCCTTGCCCAGCAGGAACCTCGCCGGCACGATGCCCGCGCCGACTTCCAGCTCTTCGTTGGGCAATCGGATCGGCGTTTGCCAGAAGCGCGCATCGCCACTGATCGACGAGTTGTCCCCCAGCACGAAGTACTCACCCTTGCCGAGCTTGATCTGCAGGTTCTCGCTGCGCGGGTGTCCCCAGTAACCGTACCCGGCGCCTTTTTCAGGGTTGGTATATTGGATATCCCTGAACAACCCCAGGTGCGTGATATTGCATTGCTGGCCGGACGCCTCGAGCGTGACGACGGGCAGCGGCGTGAGGTTGCGCCGCGACGGGGTGCGCATGAGGGTTTTGAAATCTGCCAGAAGCGCGTCGATATCCGGTGCGTACTGCGCGGGCGTTGACTTCAACACCGGCTGATCGTCAATGCGGACGGTCAACTGATAATCGACATTTGAAAAAACAACATGCACGGGCTTCGATGACGAGATCGAGCCTGAACTCGCGGCCAATTCCTTCGAGGTCCCGCCAGTGGTTTCCAGGAGGGTCACTCTGGTCGGGGAAATTTCCGCGACGAAGCTTCGGTCGCGTTTGGTCAGACCGAGCCGAAGGGGACCATCGCCACTCTTGCGTTGATAAAAGAGGTCGAGCTTCAAATCAGTCACGACGGCGTCGGGGGGGTCGGCGATGCCGGTGGGGCGGTAGGCAAACTGGTCGTACGCCAGCCACTCTGTGAGATGGTTGGCATCGGGGGTGGCAGCGGAGTCGAAGGTAAGCCTGCCTGATCCGGTCAGGTTATCGAATTGGAACACGCGTCCGCGTTCGGTGCCATCGCCGTCCAAGGTCCAGCCCTTTCCATCAGATGTTTTCCAAGGCTGCTGCCACGGCGTCTCGCCTTCCGGCCTCGGTTTTTGCGGGTGATAGTCGTTATCATAAATAATCCGCCAAAGTCCCTCCTGCACCGCCTGCGGTTTCGTCTGGACGATGTAGGTCGCATCGGGCTTGCTCGCATCGCGCGCATACACATCCCCATCAAGCAGCATGATCTGCTCGCCGGGGCGACCAACAAGGCGCTTGATGTAATTCAACGTGTAGTCATATTTCCACGGCTCGGCAGGGGCCTTAAAGACGACCGTGTCCCAGCGGGCCGGCTCCTGAAAGAGGTACATGTATTTCAGTACAAGAATGCGGTCGCCATAATGCACTTTTAGCCCGCTGCCCGGGACAGCCCGACCGCAATTCGGGCAGATGGGACTTGTCGGATAGCGCACCGCATCGGGAATGACCAGATCATCGCGCGTGTCATTTTTCCCGCGGGCGCTGGGTCGGCTGTCGTCGGCGGTCGAGGTGCTGTTGACGTTGACGACGAATTCATATCCGCAATCATCGCATCGGATTCGACTGTGCGCCCCTAACAGGGTAGGGGCCATGGATCCCGTCGGGATGACAAACGCTTCAACGACAAACGCGCGGAACACAAACGCGAGAATGAACGCGATCAAGATCGATTCGATCGTGTCCTTTGGCCCGCCTGTCGGCTTGGCCGGTGGTTTGCGCACGGCATCGCGTGACAACTCCCCCGGTGCCCGCGCGATCGCCGTAGGAGGTACAGACGCCGGTGCGGGTTGAGAAGGTGCAGAAAATCGATCATCCATGCGCCGCGAATCGTACGCGACGTGCCTCGCAAGCGGAAGCGATGTGATGACGTGCCCTTCGTGATTCCCTCCGCGTGCTGGCGGAGGCGCACTCCACTCCCGATTTTTCTGCCCGTTTACATTAGCTGTGCGCCTTGCATGAAAGTTCTCAACTTATAAAGTGCCCACCGACGCGATACTCGTACGCAAGGATTGAGATGATTCCCATTCCGGCACATGTCCGAGGCTTGGTCTTTGATTGCGACGGGACCGTCGCCGACACCATGCCGTTGCACTACAAGGCCTGGGTAGCCGCGCTCAGGGAGCACAACTCCGATTTTCCTGAGGCACTGTTTTACGAGATGGCCGGTATACCCACCGTGAGGATCATTGAGATTCTCAATGAAAAGCATGGCTACCGCTTGCCCGTCCAGGAATCGGCAGACCTCAAGGAGCGGTTGTTCGTCGAGTTTATCCCACAGGTTTTACCCGTGGAACCTGTCGTCAAGCTGGTACGCGACTACGCCGGTAAACTGCCCATGGCCGTCGCGACGGGTGGCACGCGGTCCATTTGCACGCGAACCCTTGAAGCGCTGGGTATTTTGAAGTATTTCAAGCACATCGTCACAGCCGATGATGTTAAGCATGGTAAGCCGGCCCCCGACATTTTCCTGGAGGCAGCCCGACGACTGGGCGTCCCGCCGGGTGACTGCTACGCCTTCGAGGATGCCGAATTGGGCATTCAGTCGGCAACCGCAGCGGGCATGGTGACGATCGACATTCGACCGTTCCATCGGACGGCGTTGGCGGGTCGGTAGGGTTCGATGCGGTGCGAGTTATCGGACGACCTGCCCTGATGTTAAGGCTCGAAAATCCTATTTTGCACCTAGGAATATTTTGAGGAATAGTGCAGGCTGTCCCAGTCCAACTCACTCGACATTGGCGTGAGCCCCTCATTTCCATGACGCACGAACATCATCCAGTTACGGCGGGAGGCCTCAACCTCATCAACTGGTTTGCCGGCAATGGCCGATACATGAGCCTTTATCACTGCATGGGTGAGGATACGTTCTGGGTTGCGTTGACGATCCTGCTTGATGTAGCCATCGCTGGTGGATACGTGCTGATCGCGTTGCACTGGTCGCGCAACGCGCGGTTGCTGCCCGCATCGCCGGCCAAGCGAGCGCTATCTAATCTGCGTAATATTTTCATCTTCTGTGGTCTTTGTGGATATGTGTTTATTCCTGTCAAAATGTATTGGCCAGCATGGCGTTTATATGACATGTTCCTGATGGTGCTGACGTGGTACACGTGGCGATACGCCATGAGTTCTCGCGAGTTGCGCGTGGTCTATTCGGAACTGGGACGCGTATCGCAGCTGTCGGAGGATCTGGAAAAATCGAAGGAAGAATCGCAGCGAAAGTCGCGCTTCCTCAATGCGATCAGCCATGACCTGCGTACACCGTTGAACGGGCTGGTCCTGCAGACGCACATTGCCGAGGCGGCGCTTGCGTCCAACGACCGGACCCTGGCCGGCAGCGCGTTGACCGACATCAAAGCCAGCGTCAAGCAGACAGCCAACTTGCTTGATGGGCTGCTGGAAGTGGCGAGGCTTGACAGCGCGGTGGTGGCGGCGGGCAATTGCCCGACCAATCTCACGGCCATCCTCGACGAGGTCGTGGGCTTCTTTACGCCGCATGCCCGCGAGGCGGGTATTGGCCTGTCGCACCGTGGCCCTTCTGAGCTGATCGTCGATACGGACCCCCAGGCGGTCCGTCGCATCCTGAACAACCTGGTCAGCAATGCGATCAAGTTTACGAAGCAGGGGGAAGTGCGTATCGAGTCCGACGCCGGGCGGGCCGGTGTCGAAATACATGTGATCGATACCGGAATCGGTATCGTGGAGACACACCATGATCGACTGTTCCAAGACTTCTTCCAGATCGAAAACCGCGAGCGAGATTCGAGCAAGGGATTTGGGCTGGGCCTTGCAATCGCAAGGCGGCTGGCGCGACAGCTCGGTGGCGACATCAGCCTACAAAGCACAGTTGGGCGGGGAAGCCGGTTCACCTTCACGTTACCCCGATCCCAACCCAGCCGACGAGCGGACGACGCACCCGTCGCCGGCGGACAACTCTCAACCGCCGACGCTTAATGTGCTCATCGTCGAGGACGACCCCGCCACCGTGAGCGCGCTGCGCATGCTGCTCACCCGCAAGGGATGCAAGGTCCGCGTGGCGAGAACCATCTCCGATGCCTTTATCGAACTGCGCGACGTCCCTGATGTGGTCATCCTCGACCTGATGCTGCCCGACGGGAGTGGCGTGTCCGTCCTGCGTCACGTGCGCGAGCAACACCTGAAGATCCGCGTGGCCGTCACGACCGCAACCAGTGACCAGGAAGCGCTTGCCGAAGTCGAACGCCTCTCCCCTGAATCGCTCATGAGAAAGCCGATCGATGTCATAGAGTTGTATCGCGCGCTGCAGATCATAGGATAGCCCGACTTATGCCCCAGACCATTCTCGTCACCGGCGCTGCCGGATTCGTCGGTTCCCGGCTCTCGAAGGTTCTTCTCGAACGGGGCGACAGGGTGGTCGGGCTCGACAACCTCAACGAGTACTATCCGCTCATCCACAAGAATCGGAACCTGCTGGATCTTGAGGGTTTCCCGGCGTTTCAGTTCGTCAAGGCTGATCTGCGTGATGCCGATGCGCTCAATGACATCATGCAAACGCACAAGCCCGCGGCCGTCGCGCATCTCGCGGCGATGGCGGCGGTGCGGTACAGCGTCGAACACCCGCTTCTCTATGGCGGAGTGAATGTCGAAGGCACTGCCAAGCTGCTTGATGCCGCCCGGCGTTTCGGCCAACCGCGCTGCGTTCTGGCAAGCACGGGCTCGGTGTACGGGTCCAACACCCCTGTCCCCTTCGTCGAAACCGCGCCCGCCGACCGGCCCCTTGCCCCTTACCCCGCCAGCAAGCGCGCGATGGAACTCTTTGCGCATTCATTCCACCATCTCTTCAAATTACCCACGACAATCCTGCGATTTTTTAATGTGTACGGCCCGCACGGTCGCCCGGACATGATGCCTTGGCAATGGACGCAATCCATCGTCACCGGCAAGCCCCTCACGCTCTACAACGCCGGCCACATTCGTCGCGACTGGACGTACATCGACGACATCATCGCCGGCTTCGTCAGCGCTTTGGACAAGGGACTGGCGTTTGAAATCATCAACCTCGGCTGCAGCCAGCCGGTCGAAAATCTGGACTTCGTAAAGACGTTGGAAAAATTGCTGGGGAAAAAGGCGTCGATCATCGACACCCCCACGCCCCCCAGCGAGCCGCTCATCACCTATGCCGACATTTCAAAAGCCAAGAATCTGCTCAGCTATGAACCGCAGGTAAATGTCGAAGAAGGCCTGACGCGCTTTATCGCGTGGGTAAAAAAGTCAGGCGTGATGAGTTTGTAAGCGGACGTCGCCCGGTCCATTTCCTCGCTACGTGTCTGAGCATTTTCCTTGGACCAGTGTGATTTTGTCCGCACCCCCGCGTAGCCGCCCAGCTTGCTGGCGGTGGTTTCATCCACAACACCAAGCTGGGCGGCTACACGAAGCGCCACAATTGAAAATGCCCTGAATTAGGCCCAACCCTTGCCAGCTTTTTTCGTGCCACAGACATTCACCTTGATCCCCAGCGCGTGGGCGGCGCTGGCTTTGACCATGAGCGATGCGTCGGCGGACTGGGCGTCGGTGGCGTAGACGACTTGGATGTGGTTGGATTTGTGCTTGGCCATCATCTGATCGCGCGACACGCCGTACGTCACGGCATGCATGATCGGCCATTGGCTGGTCGTACTTTGCCAGCGACGTTCGGTTTCTTCAATCGGAAGCGCGACGACCTTCGCTCTGCCGATGTCGAGCTTGAGCACGTCATCCTCAATGAAGAATCGGCTCCAGACGATCTCGCCTGGCTTGCTGATTCCCTTGATGGTCGATCCCCCAAGTCGAAAATACATCGCCGGCTGACGCTCACCCGTCGCGCCCGCCCATCCGTCGATAAAATGTGACGGCGGGGCGCTTCCGGAGATTTCGAAGACCCACACATACTCGTCCGTCGTCTTGCTCGCATCCCAATCACCCCAGCGCAAATCGTGCAATGTATTCTCAACTGGCTGACCCATGGCCTTGTGGATGCGATATGTCAGCAAACCATCGAGACCAGCAGATTCGTCGACCTCATTGAAGTGGGGCAACGGTTGGCCGCCGTAGAGCTCGCGCTTGCCGTCGGTGCTTTTGACCGGCGGGCGGATTGAATCGTTTAGTGTCCCCTCGACCAAATCGCTGGCGGGCAGGATATCCTTCAATCCCTGCTGATACTGAATGCCGATCGTGTGACACCCAAACTCGTCGGCAATGCGTAGCGCCGCAATGTAGGTTTTGCACTGCAGGAGAATCTGCGCTTCGGTGAGTTCGGTTTTCTCGTCCGTCCCCAGTTTGAACTTCATGCCCTTGTCGAGATACCACTGATACACCGCCCGTGCCTCATCATCGGGCACCTGACTCGACGCGTACGCCAGCGCGGACTGGCTGAGCCTCTCCTTGTAAATGCCGGTCGGATGCAACAGCTCGTCGGGAATGATTGCATTGAACATCCCCATGCATCCTTCGTCGAACACGCCCATGATAGCCTTGTCGCGCATCAACTGGCTGGCGATGGCCTCGCCGAGCTTCTTTTCCTTCGAACCGACCTTTACATTTTTGAACTTGGTAACGTGCGACAGGTCGTGCTTGACCTTCTCATCCTCCAGCCAGCTCTTAAGATTTTTCACGAACGCCGGCAACGCAAAATCTTCCGTCCAAAGCGTGGCATACTTCACACCCGCCTTGGTGAGCGAACCGTTGAGATTCAGCATGCCCACCAGCCCCGGCCACTGCCCCGACCAGTTGGCCACAGTGAGGATCGGCCCGCGGTGCGTGATCAAGCCGTGCAGCACGTGATGCGAATATTGCCAAACCGCTTCGGCGACGATGAGCGGGGCGTGGGGGTCGATTTTTTTGAAGACGTCCATCCCCTCTTTTTGCGAGCTGATGAAACCATGCTTCTGATCGTCCTTATAAGCATGCGCGCGGACAAGCTCATAACCCAACGCCGACACCGCGTCGGCGAGCTCGGACTCCATCTGACTTTGTGCCGCCCAGCACACCTGATTGGCGGTGGTGCGCAGATCGCCATTGGCAATCAGCAGGACCTGCTTCTTTCTTATTTTGCGAGGCGAAGTCGGGACAGGCATCTGATAAACGGGCATAGCAATTTTCCTTGTATTTTAGAGAGGAGAAAGTGTATCGACTCTTGCCGCGACAGCAAAGCAGAGGATTAGAAATTGTGTTGTACCGAAGCGAACATTTCTTTACTTGTCGCAGGGGCGGGTGGGGCTTAGCCTTGTGGTATGTCTTTGCTGCAAGCTCTCTGCGAGCGTGGTCAGGCTGAACTGATGGCGACGGACTACCTTCGCGCCGAATCGACATTGGTGGAAGCCGAGGCGATGGCGCTCGGCGCGTCGGACTTCGATACCCTGTCACGACTCTACATGCCGTTACAGGAGGCCCGCCGACAGCGTCGGCAGCGCTGTGGCGAGGGCACTGTCCGGCTGGATATTCTCGCTGCGGACGCTTCAACATCACTCGATCCTGAAAGAATCGTGTCAGAATATCCGCATGGCCAGCTGCTGGTCGCCGGGTGGGGAACGATTGAGCCTGCCCGCAGGTTGCGACAGATTCAGGCAGAGCGGGCTCTGTTCGTCGAGACATTTCTGGCTGCGGTCTACCCGATCGGTACAGGGAAGATAATCGTGATCGTCCCTGACGATCAAGTGCTATTGCCTCATGTCGATCCGACCACATCGGTCGATGCACTGCTGCGATCTCTCCCGCCTCATGCAGTCGTGGTCGCCGAGGCTGAGCTTCCGCGTGGCCCGCACCGGGGCACCCCTCAGACCTATGCGAAAGTGATGTCGATGTGGGAGCGCCTGCACGCCCCTTTCCTCGCCGCTGCCGATGCGACAGCCGATCTGATGAAAAGGATACAAGCGTATCGTCGAACGATTGCAGTCGATTACGCCTGTGAGTTGGCGCATCAGAAACTTTCCGACGTTGCGCGAAAAATGCCCGCGCGGTAAATACACTCCAGGCCGGTTCCATTTTTCAGGAGTTGCACCATGGCTGAATATAGCGGCGGACGACGTGGCGGACTGAATATCCGGCTGTTGATCGGGCTGGGGCTTGCGCTGTTTGCGATCATTTCCTATTTCATGAAGACGGAGGTGAACCCGGTCACTGGCGAAAAGCAACGCATCGGCATGAGTGTCGAGCAGGAGCGTGCGCTGGGGTTGCAGGCAGCGCCGGAGATGGCGGAGAAGATGGGTGGGGTCGTAGAGGAGAATGATCCGGGTGCGATCCTGGTGCGCGATGTTGGGCAGCGCATCGTCGCCAAGTCGGATGCAGCCTCCAGCAAATATGCGGACAACTTCAACTTTCATCTGCTGCGCGATCCCGAGACGATCAACGCGTTTGCATTGCCGGGCGGGCAGATTTTTATCACGCGCGGGCTGTTCGATAAGCTCGATGACGAATCGCAATTGGCAGGTGTGCTCGGGCACGAGACGGGTCATGTCATCGCGCGACACTCAGCCGAGCAGATGGCCAAGGGTCAGCTCGGGCAGATGCTGGTCACAGCCGTCGCAGTGGGTGCCAGTGACGACCGCGGCGGGCGGGGGCAGTTCGCGGCGATGGCGGCGATGATGGCGAATCAGATGGTGCAGCTGCATTACGGACGAGACGACGAATCGCAGGCCGACGCTTTGGGGTTCAAGTACATGGTCGAATCAGGCTACGACCCGCGCGGGTTGCTGGGCGTGATGCGCGTGTTGGCCGAGGCATCGAAGGGGGCGAAACAGCCTGAGATGCTATCCAGCCACCCGCTGGCGCAAACGCGCGTTGATGCGATTAACAAATTGCTGGAGCAGCAGTTTCCGAATGGTGTGCCGGACAGCCTGACCAAAGGGCGGTCGCTTCGGTGAAGGGAAATGCGGTGATCCGAGAATCTTCTCAAATGACACGAATGAGGAAGTGCGTTTGGGTGTAGCTTTGCGGTTGATGGGAACGGACTTGGGGCAGCGGCGACCCGCTCGTGAGACCGTGTGCTCGGGGTCTGCAAACTCTCTAGACCTTACGGCAAATTGAATGCGCGGAGTATCTCCAGCGGCGGGTCATTCGTGCCCCGAACCGTCGGCAGCCCGTCACGTTTTGTCCGACAAGAATAGCTGTACTTGCTCGGCGCGATTGTTGTCATCTGAGAGTGCAAGGTGCATGGCTTGACGGAGAGTGGCGACGCGCGCGTCGTGTGCCAACGTATCGCCTCCGCCCGTGGCACGCTGCACGCGGTCGAAGTCGGCCGCGAGGGAGAGGATTCTCCATCGCATTTCGAGGTAGGTGTCGTCGAGGGTCTGTTGGGCAGTTCGCATAGTATTTATCATATCAAACACCAGGGGTTATCGACCCGTCTTGGCTGTCATGAGATCGAAGATCAGAAATTTTTCTGTCTCACGGACGGAGTAGCGTGCACGAAGGTAATCAACAAACGGCTGCGTGTTGGACGAGATAAACTCGCTTGGCATGATGTACGCGACGGCGGGGTGAACAGATCGTTGCGTGAAGCCGAAGGGGAGGTCGAATCGGCCATCATCAAGCCGCTGCTCAAGGGTCCATTGATCCCATACCCCGAGCTTGAGCGCGCGATCGCCATAAAACCAAAGCGGCAAATCGTAGGTGTCGTTGTAGGCCACGAACACGCCGGTCGACTGATCTGGGGCTGCGAGGCGGATGGCCTCACCGATCTCGCTTGTTGAGAACGTAACCCCGCCACGTGTTTGCTGGGTATCGAGGAAGATCGGAAGTGTGCTGCGCGTCGTCCAGAATCCGAAGGCGACGATCAGCAGGGTTGTGGCGATCAACGGTATGCGCGCGAGTTGGCGCGACGGGACGCGGTCCCGTTTCTCCGACAATCGCAGCATCGCCGCTTCGATAACGCGTCCACACGCTACCACGAGCGCAGGCGTGAGCGGCCACCACCACCAGTCGTGCACGAACACCGCCTGCCTGCCGATCAGCACATGCAGGAGCGCGTATGCAAATATCAGTCGGATGAATGTATCGGCGCGATCGCTCGATCGCGTCCGCCAGCCCCAGCCGACGATCCACACCAGAGCGAGACCCAGCACCGGCCAGGTGTGACGCTTGACGTTGTGCGACATCACGCCCGCCACCCAGGTCCGAGCGGTGATGTGGGTTGTGCGGTCGGATTCACTTGAGATCGTTCGTCGTTCAAGCTGTTTCCCCATCCATTGCCAGTCGTGAATGGTGGTGGCGATGTGTCCGTAGACGACGCAGAACAAAAGGACCGAGACTACGCCGAATGGAACGATCCAGAACCATTTTTTAGGGTGATGGGTAAGAGCAAAGTGTCCGCACACGACGGGGACAACGTAATAAGCCGGCCAATCCGTCCAAGCGGCTGGGAGGAAGGCGATCATCATCCACGCGAGACTTTGCCAACGGGGGTCGCGCTGGAATCGCTCGTAAAGATGGAGGGTCAACAGGACAAAAAAGATCAGTTGCGGATTGATGCAGTCCGGATGCCCGCCATAGAAAATGGTCATCGGCAACATTGCGAAGATAGCAGAAGCAATCAGACCTGCCACGGGATGCCCGCGTGTCTGCAGAATGTGGAATATCAGCAGGAGGCAGCCGAGCGTAAAAACAACGGTCGGCAGGCGCGTCTGCCACGTGCCATCGCCAAAAATGGAATAACTACCAGCGATAAGAAGCGGAACCAATGGCGGATGGTTTGGATAAAAGGTCAGCGGCTCATCAGGGCTTGGATGAACGCTTTGAACAGGCACGCCATGCGTCGTCGAGAAGGGGAGTCGCAGATAGTTCCGCGCGAGCTGCCCGTAGTAGGACCCGGTCCCCTCGGCATTGCGCGAAAAGGGCTCATTGATAAGGATCACGCGGATGACGAGCGCGTAAAGCACGATTGTCGCGAGGATCAGCCAGTGGATGCGTCGCAAGGTTGATCGCACCGTATCGGCAACTGTCGGGATTGGGAAGACGAAATTGTGCTAGGAACCGAAGTGCCGAGCTGCAAAGTCCAACAGCGTTCGCCAATCCTCGCGCGTATGCGAGTGACCCCCCTCACGAAAAGCGATCTGAATATTTTCGTCGACACCGAGAAAATGATACGCCTGTTGCGCAGCCATGTGCGACGCGCGCGATCCGTCCGGGTTCGCCCAACGATCAGCCATCGCTTCGGTGGTGAGCAACGCTCGTGGCGCACAGGCCGCCTTGAGAAAATGCTGGTCGAAGGGCAATTCCGATTCTCGACCCATGAAATCTGCCAGGCGTCGCGCGTACCAGTACGCAAAATGAGTGACCGCATGCTTGAGCGATTCGCTCTGATCGTCCTGTACCCGAAAACACCCCGCGCCCGCGCAACCGGAATTGTTGGCTGACACAACGGCGATTCGTTCGTCGGTCGCGCCGGCGAGGAGACTGGTCTTTCCGCCACGCGAGTGACCGACGACTACTACCTTTTTTGAATCGATCTCCACCAGGGTCGACAGAAAATCGACGCAGCGGTGATAGCCCCACGCCCACGCCGCCAGCGCTCCATAGCTGCCATCGGGATGTACGCGATAGAGTCCCGACGTCCGATCCGATGAGCCGTTATCGCTGGCAAACTCCAACCGATTGAACTCCGCGAGTGCAAACCCTCTGGCGATCACATCATTGCGAACGTCGTCGGTGACGTACCGCCAGCACGCATCACCATTGATAATCACAGGAAACGGTCCCGCGCCGTGCGGGAGTAGCAGTGTGACGATAAACGCCAGTTCGCGCGGGCAATACAACGTCACGCGATACTGCGATTGCCGGGCCTCCCCCAGGCACTCGATGGGAAAGGTGTGGAGCAGTTCGACTGTCAGACGTTCAGGAGGCGGAGGAAGCTGGCCGTACTCGACCTCCAGCAACGGTTGCAGGAGTTCAATGCGCCGGCGAGGCCAGTCGGCTGGCGAGGTCACGCGCGATCCATCATTGAATGTGAAGAGGTCAGGGAGCAGCGATGCAGACTGGTTAGGCATCTCTTGAGTTTATGGGGGAAATAGATCCGTTCCAATGATCGACCGTTGCTGAATCACGGGAGGGGTCACCCGTGCCACGGGGGAGCGCGAGCGTCATTCTGCGACGGCAGCGAACGATGCTGTCTGCTTTACCATCGCGCTGGTCTTTTCCTCTGACATCAAGTTGAGCGTTCCCCAGGTCGTCGGTCGCATCTGTGTCATCACTTCCTTGGGCGCAGACCAGAAATAGTCGATCGCATGCTGGAAGTTTCGAGCGTGAATATTGAACGCAAGCTGCGGTTGTTCGACAGGCGACCAGTGATTCATAGCAGCGGCGGGGATGAAGATCTCGACGACGTATCGGTCGGGCATCACGCGCACCGACTGCTTGATATCCGGATGCGGGATGAGCGACTCCTTGATCGCATCGCCTGCGCGATGCCAGCGACCCACGACGCCTGCGATGCCGTCGGTGGAAGGAAAGTCGATGGGCACGAAAAAGAACTGGTGCGAATAGGCATCGAATCCCGTTTGTTCTGCCGCTACCGGGCGCGTGTTGAGCCAGAACTCGACGTGATCGCGGGTCCACCACCATCCCTTGGCGGGGGCACCCTGGATGTCGTTGTCGAAGACCTCAAGGCCGAGGTAAAGGCCCTCGTCGCGCCAGCCTAGATACAGGTTCGGCACGGGGATCTTCGATCGTTCCAGGCCGATGAGTTGCGAATGACGAATCCCGGAAATCTTGGAGACTGCCGGCCAATCGGACAACTCCCCATTGAGACGAATCGCCTTGCTCAGGAAGGGCACGTTGGCAACGGGCTTGGCGGCAAAGCTCTCGCGCCAGACGTTGCCTTGGTCTGCAGTAGGGCTGTCGAGATGCAGAGGATTGAGCTGCACGCTGGCACGCCGGATTGCATCGACCAGAAGTTCGTACGGGCGATCGTCCACATCCACCACGCCGAAGTTTACATCCTCCCCATCGCTTGACCGACCGGACGGTGGTTCGTCCGCCCACTGGAACCAATCTGCGCCGATCATCCAGGGCACTTTGGCCATGCGAGTGGTGAAGGCTTCGTATCCATCCGCCCGCGCCTGTTGATCAAGCACCTGTGCGGAAAAGCCGACTGTATTGCGATTGCCGCTCCGACCGTCGAGCGCGTGGAAGGAGTATTCGCCGATCAGGATCGGCTGCTCACTGAGGTCGTGCATGGCCTTGAACATCTCGTAATCGAGCCTGCCGTCGCCGACGTAATAATTGATGGATTGCGCATCCGTCCACCCGCGTGAAGCGCGGCAGACTTCCAGCGGGGCGTATCCCTTGAAACGCACACCGAGGATCAGGTGGTTCGGGTCGTACTTTTTAATGGCTGAGCAGGTGACTCGGAAATATTCGTCGGAGAGGTGAGAAAGCCATGCGCTGAAGAGCCGGCCATACGCATTGGTTTCCGGATGGGGCAGGGTGGTCCAGCCGTCCAGTTCGGAGAAGGACTTGATCGTTGTCTGCCAGTCCTTGTTGAAGGAATCGACGCTCGTCCAGACGGTTTGGATCACCTTGGTGACTTCGACACGATTGGGATTGTTGGCCGGCAGGTTGTCAAAATACGCTGAAGGTCCGACGCCGCCGTCTCCCCAGTCGAGTTCATTATCGATGAAATATCCGACGAGATTCTTATTTTCACGGAGAGGCGTAACCTGCACGTTGACCGCATTGTCGACGCGTTGGGCGAACTCCGGGTCATAGATGCGTGAACGCTCGGAGACCCACTTCCAGAGATTGAGATCGCGCGTAACAGGGACATCCATCTGATGGAAGACCGGATGCGACCACGCGCCGATGCCTTTGAATCCGTAGTCGCGCAGACGGGCAAGGGTAGCCGTCGCCCAGGCGTCGACGTTGCCGGTGGGTGAGACTCCGCCATCCCAGTCGCGTGAGACGAAGGCGGGGCCTTCGGAATCGCGGGCACCTTGATATGGCTGGACGGTCGTGACGGTATTCAGCCATTCAAGCGTCCCGGTTGGCGAGCGAAACCACCAGACGTTGTCGGACGATTTAACAATCTGCCAATACCCATCACGCCCGGACACATTGGTGAATGAAGGCACCGTCGCGGGCAAAGTAGACGGGGACAGGGCCTGCGATGCTGGGAGGGTCGATGGGACCAAAGGAACGGGAGCGGTCGTGGGACTCGTCGCGAGATTTCCTGACCGGCCAGACGACACTGTTGTGCTCGCCTGTGCGTCGATAAAGAAGGGCTCGTAAGCCAGTCCCCCCAAGAGTATGAGAATGCCTAGCACGCAGGCGTATCTCATGATCGGTCCTCGATATACGGACAACGTCAAACGCGCCTGCCGAGACGATGGGTAGCCCACCGATGTTGAACGCCCTCGGCTGATACAATCGTTATCGACGTTCGAGACTGATTCAATGATATGAAATCGTGGGCGTTCGACAGTTAAAAATGGTTGAGAAGCGGATGGATTGTGACGAGATTCACAAGGATACCGTAGCCAGCCGCATAACCCCTTGATGCGTCGAAAGCTGGCAGAATTGCTCCACACAATTGGTACGGTCAGACGAATGAGATCGTTCGGCAAAAGCCCGACGACCTTTCTCTCACAGTTCCATGATAGGGGAGGTGCCTTCGCGTAGGACACTTGCTCCACTCCTTTATGCACCATATCTCAGATTTGAAAAACACCAAGCGAGTGACGAGGGTTCAGTAAATAATTATTCGACCCACGGGCAAAGTACGAGCCTCGGACGCATCTGTTTTCGATCAACCCTTATCTTTGTTCTGCCGTTGCTCGCTTGAAAGAGTCACGCAGTGTGCTATCCTTACTCACTTGTCGGATCACCGGAAGCGGTCGGGCCGCTCCGTCGACATCCCTCCTGCATTGGAGCTAACGTGAAGATCGAGCCGATTTAACCGGCTCATTCTGACCTCTATCGGCAGGGTCAGTGTGAGCGGACCCTGGCGACGGACGCGCGTCGCACCTCCCCAAAAGGTTCCAAGGGCACTCCCGCTAATCACTGATCATCCAGAGTCGAAGCTGCTGCGTCGTCTGCGACGCTCGAAGGATTTATGGCACGAGACCTTACCAAGATTCGTAACATCGGAATTGCCGCCCACATCGACGCGGGCAAAACGACCACCTCCGAGCGTATCCTTTATTACACCGGTCGTATCCACAAGGTCGGCGAGGTCCACGACGGGACTGCCACCATGGACTTCGATCCGGAAGAGCAGAAGCGCGGGATCACCATCAACTCCGCTGCCACGTTCTGCGAGTGGAACCGGGGCGGGTCGATGTACAACATCAACCTGATCGACACGCCCGGCCACGTCGATTTCACCGTCGAAGTCGAACGATCATTACGTGTGCTTGACGGGGCTGTTGCGGTGTTTGACGGCAAGGAAGGCGTCGAGGCGCAATCCGAGACTGTCTGGCGACAGGCGACGAAGTACAACGTGCCGCGTGTGTGTTTCATCAACAAGATGGACAAAGTCGGGGCCGACTACGATTTCTGTTACAAAAGCATCCTCGATCGCCTGGGTGCCCCGGCTGTCCCGGTTGTCATCCCTGATGGGCAGGCGGATACGTTCAAGGGCATCATCGATCTGATTCGTGGGGTGGGTTATTACACGAACATCGACGACGAAAAAGATAAGGGCAACACCATCGTCGAAAAGCCCGTCCCCGAACACATGATGGAAAAGTACAAGTACTATCGCGACATCATGCTGGAGAAGGTGGCGGAGCTGGACGATTCGTTGACCGAGAAATATCTCACCGATCCGAACTCGATTACCGAAGATGAGATTCGCAAGGCGCTTCGTGCCGGGACGATTGCATTCAAAGCTCACCCGCTTTTCTGTGGATCCGCATACAAATACGTCGGCGTGCAGAAGCTGCTCGACGGGGTCATCGACTATCTCCCCAATCCGTTGGATATGCCTGCAGTCAAAGGCACCGATCCGCGCGATAAGGACACGGTCCTCGAACGCAGGCGCATTCCCGAAGATCCGTTCTGCGGGCTTGCGTTCAAAATCGTCGACGATCAGCACGGAACGCTGACGTATGTGCGTGTGTACAGCGGGAAGCTGGTCAAAGGGACTCGCGTACTCAATGCGAATAAGAATAGTCGCGAGAACGTCAGTCGCATGTTCCAGATGCATGCCGAGGATCGCCTGCCGCGCGACGAAGCCGAGTCCGGTGACATCGTCGCGATTATCGGCATCGACGAGGCCAACACCGGTGACACGCTGTGTGACGCCGACTATCCGATCATCCTCGAACGTCCGACGTTCCCGGAACCCGTCATCAGCATGTCGATCGAGCCCAAGAGCGGTGCCGACAAGCAGAAGATGGGCGACGCGATCGGCAAGCTGCGCCGCCAAGACCCGACGTTCATCAGCAAGTACAACGACGAGACCGGCGAAACGATCATCGCGGGCATGGGCGAGCTGCACCTTGAAATTTTGAAGATGCGCCTGACGCGCGATTACAAGGTCGAAGTCGTCGTCGGTAAGCCGAAGGTCGCGTACAAGGAAGCGATCACGAAAAAGGCCGAAGCCCGCGGCAAGCACGTCAAGCAGTCGGGTGGTCGTGGACAGTTCGGGGATTGCACGATCAGCATCGAGCCGTTCGACGGCATCGACCACACCACCGGCAAGCCGATGGAACCCGAAGTGCTCAAAAAGCTCGGTTGGGAAGACGGCGTCGCGTGGGAAAACAAAATCTTCGGCGGGTCGATTCCGAAAGAATTCATCCCGTCCGTCGAGTACGGCGCGCGGCAGGCGTGCAAGACGGGCGTGCTCGCAAATTACCCGCTTCTCAACCTCAAAGTGACGTTGCTGGACGGTTCGTACCACCAGGTCGACTCGTCACAGATCGCCTTCGAACTGGCCGGGCAGATTGCCTTGAAAGAAGCCGCCGCCAGGGCAGGCCCGACCCTCATGGAACCGATCATGAAGGTCGTCGTTACCACGCCGAAAGATTTCGTCGGCAACGTGACCGGCGATCTCAATCGCCGCCGCGGGCTCATCGTCAACTCCGAAGAGCGCGGCAACACGTCAATCATCGACGC
>Ga0105047_10004642_pt1 | contig 23842 bp, 11 predicted proteins | sample MAT04_FD_78384 | JGI IMG/M metagenome (GOLD analysis project Ga0105047, IMG submission 78384) | Freshwater microbial communities from Lake Fryxell liftoff mats and glacier meltwater in Antarctica - MAT-04 (megahit assembly) | ecosystem: Environmental > Aquatic > Freshwater > Ice > Liftoff... | reverse complement strand
TCGCGTGGGCGACGCCGCTCGAGCGGCGCGCTCACAACCTGTCAGGCCGCAACGTCGCGGCATGACCATCCACCGAGGGGATTCTCAAACTCAAAACTGTCTTGACTCCGGGAGGGCAGAGCAGGTCGGTTTAGGTCTGCACGGGCTTCGTGAGGGTGACTTCGCCTCGGATCGGCACGGACGTGAGCAGATCCGGACCGAACGTTTTGAGGGCAAGCGGGAGAATCGGAACGAGCGAATGGATCGGCGGGAACGCCGGGGTCGCTCAGGTCGTCGCGGGGTTGAGGTAGACACTCCCGGTCTCCCAGTCGTCGCTGACTTCGACGAGGACGGCGGCGACGAGGCGGAGGATGGACGCTTCGTTGGGAAAGAGGGTGCGACGCGTGTTCGGCGTCGGATCTCCTTGTTGAGGCCCTCGAAGAGGTTGGACGTGCGCAGTTTCTTGCGACTGCCGACGGGCAGCGTGAACACGGTGAGCCCTTCGGGGATGCTGCGCTCGATCCACGCGGTGAGGTCGGGCGCCGACTCGCGAGGCTTCGTCACGGCGAGTCCGATGCGACGATCCGCCTCGATGCGGTCGACGGCGTCGAAGACGGCTCGAATGTCGCGGGTGTAGGCGCTGGTCTGGATCCGCTGAATTCGGACGGTTTGGGTCTTCCGGGTTCGGTTCCGATGGTGTCTGGGCATCTCTTTCCAACGGCCGTTACGAATTCACGCGGATCAAGGAGGCCGTCGAAGATCTTGGGTCGCACCTCGAGGAAAGCCTGCTCCACTACCTCCGCGCCTGGACCCCACCCCCCAAGCCAAAGAAATCCAGCCGCGGGACTTCGGAGACGAGGCACTAGCGTCGCCGCCTCGCCCACGGATCCCTTTGCTCGGGGACCAGAACTCTAAGGACATCCGCGATGCCGGAGATCGAGAAGAGCCCGGTCGATGACACGCGACTGCGATGACGGGAACTCAAATTGACCTCTTCACGGCGATGCTCTGACTCGCCGCGACTTTCCCCCACCTAGTGAGTTCGGATGTAGCCGCCCGAAGCTCAACGTCTGGCGCTCGGATGGAACAGCACAGGTCGCACTCCACGACTTCGAGGTGAACTTGTTGCTGCCGTTGGAGGTCTGCGAAATGCGGCGAGTTCGTCGCAATTGACTGAAGCTCCCGCACGTCCAGACACCCTACACGCAACTCCTGCCACCACGCACCGAATCCATCCTGCCGAAAGAACTCGCGGTCCACCGCTCCACCGATGTGCCGGGACAGGACGTCGCACGCGCGATCGATTGCGGCCTCGCGCAACTTGGTCAGCTGCGGCCGATCTTCCTTCCCAAGCAGCGGCCCGGAAATCGACTGCGCGCCCTTCCCATGCGCTTCGAGATCGAGGACTGCGAGATGTAGGAACGGAGACCGCCGGAAGCTGTAGGCCACGAGGTTGCCGCGCGCCTCCTCCACGACGTGGTCGTGGAATCGAGCGATCGCGATTTTCGTCTTCCGTCGGAGGATCTCCGTCGCCTCGCGCGCTGCGACCTTCTCATCCGGAGCACGTGAACCACGTGGGAGCGCGTCGAGCTGAACCTCCAGGTGGCGCGCGCTTCCACGAAGGAGGAGCCTCCGAAGTACGCCTCCGGCGTACCGCCCTGCCGCCCGCTGTATCCGGCCCTCCACGATCTTTTCGTAGGTAGCGCTGATCGCGTCTGTAACGGCCGCATGGACCTCCGCGCTACGGTCCGCCCAACGCACCCCCCGACGCCGTAGGATGTTCATAGCTTGCGCCGCAAGCGCAGGGGCTTCACGCGCCCAGAACGAGTGCCAGGCACCTTCGTCGCCCGAGCGGAGCAACTGCATCTCCAACGCTTCGTCCAATTGAGGCCTCATGGCGCGCCCCCCGCACCGGGTCCGACTGCCTGTGCCTTAGAAAAGTACCTGCAGAACTCGCGCGCCGACTGTGGTCGCTCTCGTGGTTCGCGACTCAGCGAAGCGAGCAGGACCCCGCAAATTCGACCCGCGATTCCCCCCGCGTCCCTCGCCGCAAGGGGATCGCGTCGCAACAGCTCGAGTAGCGCGTGCCGGAGCCTGACAGTCGAGACTTCAGGCATAGGGGCCGGTTCGGCGTAAATGTCCGAAGCCGTCTTCCCCATGCTTGGGTCCTTCGGCAACAGGCCCATCCCGCTCCGCCACTCCCGCCCAAGAATCATCTGGACGATGATCCAGGAGAGAGAAAACACGATGCCCGACGGACTGGCCTGCAGAAGAATCTCGGCTGATCGCACCTCGTCATCCACGTCCTCGGACGATTCCCGCTCGACTCGCCACTCCGGTGGCGCGCCGACTTTCGGTATGGCCACACCCGGGTCGATCAGTTTGAGCGAGTCCGAAGAGGTCACCATGACGTTCCCGGTGTGAAGATCGGTAAATCGCACCCCGTCGTCCCAAAGGGACGCGAGTGCGTCGCAGAGTTGGGCAGTCCACTTTTGGATCGTCGCGAACGGGACGACACCACGTCGCTCCAACTCTGCTTCAAGCGTCGACCCGGAAATCCCCTTGAGGATCGAATAGCCCGGGCAAGTCGGATCGCCAGGGCTCAGAACAGTCACGACGTACTCATGCCCGGCACGCGAGATCGTCCGCAGTCGCGACACTTCTTCGTTCCAATGGCTGAGCCCGATCGTCGGCCTTCCGTGACCATTGATTTCCGTCTTGGCGATCTTCACGGCGCAATCCGCGCTTCGGTCCGCAGGCGTGCAGAGGAACACACGTCCGAAGCCCCCCGCTCCCTGCAGGAGGCAGAACTGGAACTGGTCGAAGGGCGGTTCATGCGCCAGCAGCCTGCGTTCGAAGAACGCGCCGACCTCGGTCCAATCGTCCGGGTACTCGTCTCGCCAGTCGCGGCTCGGCGATGCCAGCGCGACCGGGGTCACGGGCGGCGGCGGAGGAGGCGTCTCGACGGAAGGCGGCGGGAGGGGATCGGCCTCGACCGGCGCAGGGCGGATCGATTCCAGGGCCTCGACAAGGTCCGCCGACGAGACGAAGCGCGTGGCTCGCTCAGCCGACAGCCCGCGCGTGAAGATCGTTCGCCAGGGATCGGTCGCGCGGAGCGGGAAGACCGGACTCAACGGCCGAACGGTCTCCCGTCGCGTCTCGTCGTCCCACGGCTCCGTGCCGTTCATCAGCCGGTAGAAGACCCGGAGCAATGCGAAGAGGTCGCGGTCCACCAGATCCGCGAGTTGTTTGGACGTCCGAACCTCGTACCCGGTCGGACGAAATCGCGGTTCACCTGCCGGAACCTCGAGGGACGTCGCCGATCCGAACCCGATTGCGGGCGCCGCCACGACCGCCTGTTCGCCGTCGATCCAGATCAGCTCGGGCCGAACGTCGCCGTGGGTCACGCCACGCGCGTGGAGAGCGCCGAGGGCCTCCGCGGCCGTCCGCAGCCAGGCGAGCAGCCGGTCCTCGTCGTTCGCCGGTGGGTCACCGAGCGCGGCGAGGCTCTGCCCGGGCGGATGGCCCACGACGAGCATCGGAAGGCCGCTCTCCGGATGTCCCACGAGCTCGGCCCGCAGCGGGACCGGCAAGTCCAGCAAGGCACATACGACGGCAGCGTACCGCTCCCGGATCGCCCCCCAGAGTTCCCGCCGAGGCTCATCTCGGACTCGCAATAGAACCGGCCGGCGGAGACTCGCGTCCTCGGCACGGTAGAGCGCGCCGAGTCCGCCCGCCGGCACGACTCGATCCTGAACTCGATACCGATCGGCAAGGAGATGTCCGGAGGGCAGGTTGGAGAGGTCGGCACTCGACACCTTGGCGACCGGCGCCGGCGGCGCCGGTGCCGTGGCGGGGAGCGGGAGAGACAGATCGGAGGATCCCGCGGTCAGGCTTCGGATGCGTTCGACCACGGACTCGGCGGTGGGTCGCTTCTCGGGAGTGGACGACAGCAGCTCGACCAACAACGCCTGCCAGTCCAGGGCCCTCGGCAGGGAGGAGTCCGGCGCGCCAACGAATTGCGCGTATGCGCCCGCGACTTGATCCTGCCGCTTGAAGGCCGGTCGGCCGACGAGCACGTCGTGCAACGTCTGTCCGAGATCGAAGAGGTCCGATGCGCGCGTTGGACGCCCACCGGATGCGCACTCCGGGGCCTGGACGCGACTGCTCGCGGCGCTCCGGGCCTCCGGAAGCACGCTGGCGTCGCCTCGTTCCTGCGTGGCGAGCGTTGCGAACTCGAATGCCCGGAGATAGACGGCTCCCTGAGCGTCGGCCACGACGGCCGCCGGGGTGATCGAGCGGTGCACGATGCCCTCGACGTGGACATGGGCAACGGCCTCGGCGAGTTCCCGCGCGCACCTCGCACGATCCTGAACACGCATCGAGGACTTGACCCCGCCAAGGTACTCAAGCAGCGGACGAAACGGGCCAGCAGGCTCGACGATGACGACGTAGTCGTCGCACGAAGGGGTGTCGAGGATCGGCATCACGTTCCGGTGAGGTCGCATCTTCCAGTGCAACGTCGGTGCGTTCCTGGCGAGCCGCTTCGCTCGCTCGTCCGGGCGCCCGTCGTCTCCGGTCGCGATTCGCCGCGTGAACAGTCGGGCCTCCTGGTGGCCGAACTCGCCGTCCCGAGCGCCCCGGTACGTCGCCCAACCTCGATCGGAGCCCAGGCTCTCGCCGACATCCCACGTCCCGAAGCGCCGTCGGCGCTTCACCCCGAACTTCAACCCCGTGGCGAGTTCCCAGAACACCGAGACTGCGGCAGGGTCGCTGGGCCGACTGCCGCCGATCCGACTCGGGTCACGCAGAAAGTCCACCGCCTCCGCAAGGTGAAGGACCCGAGCCTTGTCGGCCTCCGACAGGCCTCGAACGTCCGCCGTCGGATTCGAGAGGATCACGAGGCCGTCGTGGATCCAGAGGTCGTCGGATCGTGCTCCGACCCGAGCGACCTCCGACCTCAACTTCCCCTTCAGCCTCCTCGCCGTCGAGGCGAGTTTCGAGAGCGGTCGATCCTCGGCACGGCCCCGCGGATACCAATACGACCCCGATACGTGGATGACTCCGTCGTAGCCCTTGACGTCGATGAGGTAGATCGCATGAGGTGCGACGACGATCAGATCGATCTCCCGCGTCTCGCCCCGGTCCAAGGGGACGTAGCAGTTGTGGGCGATCCGGTAGTCGGATGGGAGCCCTCTCGCGAGCGCCGCGCAGACGAGGCGCTCTCCATCGTTTTCGAACGGATTGCTGTCGAGGACTTCGGCCATTCCGCTCCTTAGGCTACCGCTCAGATCCAGTTTCCTCGATCATTCTCAGCACCCACCGAGATTCGGCCCGGACGAACCACAGCCCATCCGGGCGCACCAACCAGATCCGATCGCCGACCGGAAACGCATCCAGCACCGGTCCACCCGGCCACGCGAGCGTCCTGCCGTCCACCCGGACGCCGCTCGGGTCGACCTCAACGGCGTGGACGCCCACGTCGACCCGCGCTCGCCCACGGCCCTGCTTCCGCCCCGCCCAGCGGCCCTTGGATTCGGTGTCGTCGGCGGGCTCCAGGGTCCCGTCGGCTCGAATCCGCTCGAGCCGGACCGCCGTCGCGACGACATCGCCCGCGAGCCCGAGCACGTGATCCCAGCTGAACCGCCCGTCGGTGACGAGCGAGTCGCCCTTCAGGTCGAGCTGTAGGTCGCGGTCTCGGAATCGGACGCCTCCGAGGCCACGGCGCAGGTCACCCGCCTCCCAGGACGCGAGGCGTTCGGAGGCGATCTGAGGCACCCGTTCCGCCGGTTCGACGCTGACGGTCCCATCCGCGGCGCTCACCCGCAGGCCGCGCCCGTCCGGCGCCCGAAGCAGAGCCTGGCCATCGTCAGTCAACCACGACGCATAGGGGCCGACCGGGGAGCCTTCGCGCATCTCCGGGAAGATCCCGTGTTGGCGGTCGGTGCCCGCGGGCCAGGCGACGAAGCCCAGGCGAGTCACACCAACCGCCTTACGCTGGCCCGCCCCGATGCCCTCGGCGACATCGCAGTTCAGTCCGCCGTGGCGAGCCCGGACGAGCTCGTATTGCCCTGCTGCAATGCGGAGATCCATTCGGAGGAGTCCGCTCGGGTCCGGTCCGGTGACGCGCCAAGCTCCTGCGTCGACCGCCTGGGTCAACCACCCCCAGGCTTCATCGACCGAAGCGAACGCATCTGCCGTTCCGTCGCCGTTGACCCGCCACGCTCGATCGCTCTCCCCGCCCTCGATCCACGCGATGCGGGCACCGCGTCGAACCGGAGCGCTGTGGGCAGTCGTCGGCAGGCCGCAGGGCGTCGCGCCCGTCGTCGGACGACCGCTCAGGTCACAACGACAGACCACATGGCCGGAGAACACCAGCAACCCTGTCCCGTCCCCCGTTCGCTCCATGCCGTCGAGTCGATCCCACGGGAGCGCGGACTGCCCCAGCGTCGCGAGGGCATGGGAAACCCAGGCGTCGGACCGACGATCTCGCCACTCAAGGATGATCCCCGCGCTCTCGCGGCGGACGCGAACGAGGGCGTCCTCGTGCACGAGCTCACTCGAAGCGATGTCGGGACCGAGCTGGCGGATCAGGTCCGACTCGGCGCCGAAGGCCCCCGTAACGCCCACGCCGTCCGGGCCGGCCAGCACCCGGCCGGCGGTCCCCGCCAGAGCCGTCCCCCACGCGCCTTCGACGGTCCGACGGACCGCGCCCCCATCGGTGGCCAGCAGGAAGTCTGATCGTGCCGTGTCATCGACGAATCCAACGTCGCGGACACGATCGTGTCGGAATCGCCCTTGATCCAGCACGCCGACCCAGCCGGCGCGGGATGCCGGCCAGGTGATCTCCCACACCCCCGCCGACGTCGATCGAACGTCGAAGCCGCCGCGGAGCCATCGCCCCGCGTCCAGTGTGCCGTCCGCGGGCGACTCGTTTACCGATCGGACCTTGCCGTCGGGATCGATCACGACGATCGAGAGCGACCCCTCCCGCGTCCCGCCGACGGAGGCCATGCGCGACGCCGCTCCGGCGGCGCGCAGCGTGTTCATCGAGTACGGCGCAGTGCGGACGAGCAGCCTCGTGCCTACACGGGTGCCGAGGGACTCGCCGACGAGGTAGACGTCGTCCGGCTGGTCGACGTCGAACCCGGTCGGCGACAAGACGACCGGGATCCGATCCGGGCCGGCCGTCCACGCGATCACGCCTCGGTCGGACGCTCGCCAGGACAGCCCGGCGCCGCTCTGGCCTTCGAGGCGCGCGGCGGCGCGCGCCGCTGCCGCGCCGTCGACCGACTCGCGCCAATCCTCCTGCCGAAGGACCCACGCGCTTCCGTCGTCGATGGACGTGCCGGCAGGCCCCGAGAGGAATCGTGGCCGCCCCCCGTCTCGCGTCGCCGTCCTCGGGATCCAAGTGAAGTGGGTCGGTCCCGCGGAGCGCCCCGGCGTCGAGCGAAGGCCTCGGTCGGTCAGCGCGCTCCACCCATCGTCCGTCGCGGAGACGACGACGTCCCGGACGAGGTCCCAGGGCATCTGACCTTCCGCACACCCCTCGGGCAACGTCGTCGGCGCCGTGACATCGGCCGGGCGGAGCCCGAGCCGCACACGCCCTTGCTCCCGCAGCAGGACGAACGAGGACGATCCGATCGGAGACTCGGCGGGCGGACCCGACGGGGGCGGCACGCCGTCGGCCAAGGGCAGACAGTCCCCCGCGACCTTTCGCATCGCGTAGAGGCCGTCCGCCGTCGCGATCCGCACGGAACCGTCGGCCCCGTCGGCAACGAGAAGCGTCCATTCCGGCACGTCGATCGCCGGCAGCGCGAACGTCAGGTTGCCGCGGGCGGCATCGTAGGCCGTATTCCGCGCGACCGGCCCGAATCTCCTGCGCACGACGAGACGGTCCCCGTCGGATCCGCCGAACTCCCACGGAGCGCCGGCGACGCGGGGCCCGGCAACGCGGCGGACCGACGGAGCGAAGGGCCCGTCGGACGCGCGCTCCCACGAACCGGCCTTGATCCATTGGAAGACCGCGGACCCTTGCCGTGCGAACAGGGTGTCGTCGGCCGCATAGGCAAGTTCGAATGACCGCTCGCCCTCGACGGGAGGCAACGGAAGCGCGTAGACCGCCGCCAGATTCCTCAGGTCCTCGACCACGTAGACCCCGCTGGGTGCGCCGTAGCAGAAGCCCCCCTTCCGTCCGACGATCGCGGTCGCCACATCGTGGGAGAAGCGACCGCCGACGATCGAGGACGTCACGCGCGACTCCCCGCGCCCCACCGAGCACACGTAACCGCCCTCGGTCCGGACGAACTCGATCGACGTGGTCGGGATCGAGACCCGACTGGGCGCCGCCGGAGTCTTGAAGGGCCTCAGCGCTCCGAACTCGGGCCCCCAGGACCGCTCGCCGCCGAGCCAGCGAGTCTCGGCGTCGACCATCTCGAACTGGAGGAACGCACCCTCGGGATGGACGACGACTCGGGTCGGGACATCGTGTGCCAACGCGCATCCCGTCTCCCCGACCAGGAAGTCGACGGGTACGTCGAGACCCCGGCCATCGCCGAACCGGACCTCGACCGCACCCTCGATGGGTCGGCGGATGACGAGACCGTCGCGCTTCAAGGTCCCCACGGACGCGTGCTTGGAAACGGACGCCACGGGGCCGTCGACCGCCGCGGCCTCGAGACCGTCGATCGACCAGACGCGTTGGCCACGGACCACACACGGGCGGACGCTCCCCCCAGCCTCGGGAAGCAGACCGAGCCGATCGCCCTGCGTCGGGCTGCCGTCCGCGAGGATCGGTCGCCGGGTCATGTCGCTGCACCTCCAGAGGCCGCTGCGCGTGAGCACGATCGCAGAGGACCCATCGGGAAGGACGTCGACCACGTCGTCCGCAGCGAATCCACGTCCGTCGGATCGACTCGGCCACGCCACGGCGCGATCGCCGACCGCGAACCGGAGTTCCCCCCCTTGTTCCGCGTAGTCCCCTCGCAGCGGGACGAGTTCGTCGGAGGTCGCCGGAACCCGCGTCGCTTCCGGACCGTGAAGCCGTCGAATCGCTCCGGCCGCGAACTGACCGAGCAACGTCGGCCCCCGCCACCAGAGACGCTCCACCCACTCGTCGGTACGGACACCCCGCGCGAGGTCGAGGACGATGGGCTCCCCGCGGTCACGCTCGAGCGTCACACGGCCGACGCCCGTTCTCGCTCGAACGGATGGGGTGAACGATCGGAGGTCGTTCTGGCCGCGTACCCTCGGCTCGACGACCCACTCGCCTCCCTCGAGTCGGAACACGCCGACCCGCGTCCGCACGAACGGTTCGCCCTCGACGCTTCCGCACGCTTCGATCATTTCGTGGGTTCGGTCCAGGACGAGCATCCTCGACTCGCTCGGCAGCGCACCCGGTGCGGGAGCGTCGACGCGCGGCGTCCCGTCCGACTCCAGGCGCACTCGACTCGCGCCGACCTCGAGCGCGAAGCCCTCCGAACGCCAGCTCATCGCGGAGACCGGAGCCGTGGCGATGCGACGTAGGAACCCGGCGGGATCGACGACGCCGACGATCCACCCGCACCCCTTCGGGATCGAGTGCGTCGCTTCGCTGCCCTCACACGCCTCGCCCACCGCGGCTTCACCGAAGAGCTCCGCGGCAAGGTCGTGGAATCGACCGGACGCTTCCCCGCGACGATGGACCTGCAGGCGGCCGTGGGGACAGACCCGCACGTCGTCCACCGTCGGGAGGTCCTTCCAGTCGAACCCGGCGGCCCCGAGCACGCTGACAACGCCGTCGACGGGGCGGGTCGCGACCAGTCCGCGGTCGGAATCCGCCAACGTTCCTCGGTCCAAGCAGGCGAGCCACCGGTTTCGGTCGATGCGAGCGGCCTGCGGGCCAACCCAACGGATCTCCGTTTCTGCGATCTCGACGGCCGCTGCCGCCTGCGTGCGCCCCGGGACGAGGCGGACCAGCCGAAGCCCCGTCTCGTCGTCGCCAGCCCCGGTCCGACGCGCGTGCGCCACGATCCCGTCGGGATCCACCTCGGCCGCGGTGAACGTGGTGCCGGCGCCGGCCGTCCACACGGTCCACGTCGTGGCCTTCTCCGACGCGACACGGGCATGTATGCCCGCGGTCGACACGCAGAAGAGGCCCTCGCCGACGCGTTCCACCTTCGCGCCAGGCGGCGGAACACTCGCGCCCGCCACCGTCCGCAATGGCTCTCGCTTTGCGCCGACGACCACAGGGTCGCGGTCGGCCCCCATCACGATCGGGGCGTCCCCGAAGCGACCGACGAGCTCGTGCCCGGCCTCGATCTCCGCTTGGATGGAAGACGTCGACGTCACGCCCCAGACCGCGCCGGGGAACTGCAACCACACCGCGTTCGGGGCTCGGACCTCGAGCTGGGGAGCGAGGAGAGGAGGCGCCATTCGCGGCCCAACCGACTGGATCTCCGCCGTCGTCGGTTCCCAGCGCAGCGAAGTCTCGGAAAGTCGCAGCAGGGTCGATTCGCCGACGTCCACCGCCCAAGCGAGCGACTGCTGGTTCGGAATGCGGAGCGTGGGCTCGAGCACGACATTGCCGGAACTCAACCTCACGGCCTGCGTCGGGTCCGTCCAGGCCACGGCGGACTCGCCCCCCGCGAGGAGACGCGGAGCATCCACACCCCGCGCCACGTTCGTCCAGGTCGCACTCTGCCAGCGGTACTGCCACAACCTGCCGGTCCGGTCCAGGATCCACAGCGGCCCGTTCGGCGCGCTCAAGAAGCGGGCGTCCGCATCCAGGGGCGTCGCCGCCCCCTGCGGCTCGACCCTCTGGAACACCGTCGTCCTCTTCGTGTCCGCATGGATCTCGACCGTCTCCGGTGTCCACACGGCGATGGACTCCGACGCGCCGCGCACCTGAACGTCCTTCCCGAGTTCCCCGCTGGACCGGTCCACCCCGGACAGCCCAGGGCGCAGGAAGACGAGGTAGCGTCGGTCGTCCAAGAACGCGGCGCCGCTCTTCCCGATCGACCAGATATCGCCGTCTGCCGCCAACGTTCCTGCGCGTAGACCTCGATGCGCTGCAGGATCGTAGACGAAGACGCCGTCGCCCGCGCGAATCGCCGTCGACTCGCCCATCGGGACCCAACGGTCGATCGGGACGATGCGTGCACGCCGAAGAGGCTCGACGACGGGCGAGACCCCGTCCGTCGGCGAGAACTTGCGGACCGACCCGCCCGACCCGACCGCGAGCACGCCGCCGACGACGAACGCCGCAGACGTCACCCCATCGGTGGACGACGGCGCCTGCCCGGCGTCGCCCCAGACCTTGAGGGTCCCGGCGCCGTCGAGCAGATACGCGACGTCGCCAGACGCCGCGAGGTCCTGGATCCCGCCGGGGGCGCCCCCGCGCTCGGACCACAGCTCGTCGATCCGCCTCGACGTCGGGTCGTACCGGAGGACGCGGGGCTCCGCGGTCTCCAGGAAGTACGCGCCGCGATGGACGACGACCCGGCGCACGGGCCCACGGAGCTCAGGATCTCCGTCGCCGGTCAGCGCTCCCTCGGGAAGCTTGAAGGTCCGGGAAAGGCTATGGATCGTGCCGTCTCGCGAGAGGCCGAGCGACATCTCGTCGCCGCCCACGGAGGCGGCGGCGACATCGACGTACTTGTCGAGGGGTCGCGGCGCGGTGCTTCCTGAAGGATCGACGACATGACAGCCTGAAGGTCCGACCGCAACGACGCTCGCGCCCAAGGAGACGAAGCGGTCCACGCCGCCGTCGAGGGGCCAGAACGCCGCGATCGATCGGGGCCCCTCGGCCCAGAGCGCAATCCCCCGCGATCCCGCGAGCAGGAGGCCCTTGGACACGACCGCGACGGCCTGCACCGGCCCCAGATCGGCGTCCGATCGCGACGCGCCGACCAGGATCCGAGCGCCGGACTCACCCACGGCAGCGACCCGGCCGTCCTTGTACGCCACACACAACCCGCCCTCGATCTCGTACGCCCAGCGCACCCCCTCCTCCACGTGGGCAACCGCCGACCACATCGCTCCGGTCCCGGCAAAGACCCGTCCCTCGCTGTCGATCGCGAGTGCCTGCCGGCGTCCGGGGACAAGCGTCTGGATCGGGAGCGACCACACGGCGCTCGCCTCGGTCAACTCCGCAGAGGCCGTGTCGTAGCGGAACAGGCGACCTGACCGCCCCCCCTCAAGAAGGAACACCGAGTCCCCGACCACCGCGCCGGACCGCCAGAAGGGGACGTTGAGGTCCTCCGCGAGGGTCCGCCCCGACAGAAGCAGGCCCTCGGCCGCCCCGGGAGACGTTCGACGAACCCGCCCGGTGGCGTCGACGAAGACGAGGAGTTTGCCACGCGCGTGGGCCGCGACGACGTCGCTCCATTGGCGCGTCACACGGAGGAGCACCTCGGGCCCGCCGCTCGCGGCGAGTTCCAGCAACAAGCCTCCAGAGTGGATCGCCCACAGCGCGCCATCGCCGGGGAGGAACCTCCACCACCCCCGATCGGCAACCGGTTCGACACCGCCGGCGACGTCCAGCCGGTGCCACCGACGGGTGCCCGCCGAGTAGGTTCTCAGGCCCCCCCCATCCGCGATCGCCAGCGCGGCGCCACCGGCGACCTCAGCGACGTCGTGGATCGGAAGGACGGGCGCATCCGAGGGTGCGGGGGGGGCAGCGAAGAGCGGACGGGCGCTTGGAGTCTCGCTGCGTGCCAGCTCGAGTACGTCCCACCCCTGGTCGGTGCGATGGACGGGGATCGAGCGCTCGCCGTGCCCGAACCGGTCCGCCTCCGCCCCGGGCGCCCATCCCGCGGCGGGCTTCCACAGGTCCGCGACGAGCGACCGCGGCACGCCGTCCGCGTCGATCACCGCGAGGATCCCGTCCAACGTCCGACGGACCTGCCGGTCCCGGACGCGGAAGCCGACGTCATGGGCGCCGACGTCCAGCGAGTAGGACTCGAGGTCTCCGAGGTTCTCGAGAGCGAAGAGCGTCGTCCCGTCGGAGAAGAACCCCGGGTCGGCGGCCTCCCCGAAGTGCTCGCTCGACGATAGCGCGCGCATCGGGATCCGGGCATCGTCGACCGCGGGCGACGACCAGTGCGGCCCGACGTGGACCTTGCCCTCGGTCGTCACGCCCGCGACCAAGACGCCGTTGCTCCGGACGGCGACCCAGCTCGCGCCCGGGGCCAGTTCCCATGGTTCCCCGGAAAGCGCCCGCAAGTTCGTGTCGTACGGGAAGAGCTTGCCGCTCTCCGTCGCGAAGAAGACCGCGGCCTTCGAGGCGCCGTCGCCCGACCCAATGGCATCCACGATCGGTCCGGCAAGGGCCGGACGGTCATTCTGCACGCGCAGGACCTTCTCGAAGACCGCGGCACTCCCGCTGCCGCTCCACGTCCACCGCGTCAGTGCGCGACCTCCATCGACCGTACCGAGCGCGAGGATCGACGTTCCGTCGGTCTCGAGCGCGAAACTCGCGGCGTGCGCCGGAAGGACCGACGCCACCGAGAGACCACGATCCGTCGGCGTGAACTTGTAGACGGAACCATCGGAGGCCGGGACTAGGATCGACCGCCCCCCTTCCCAGACCAGAGGGCGCGCCTGCAAGGACGGACCGGCCTTGACGACGGCGGTCCCCCACGCGCCGCTTCCGGTGTCGTACCGACCGACGTGCCCCGTCGTCTGCACGATCCAGACAGCGGTTCCGTCCGGACTCGTCCACGCCCAGCGCACCTTGCTCAGATCCAGTTCCGGGAACGTCTCCCCCGCCAGAAGCCCCGCATACGTACCTGCCGCGACGTCCATTCGCCACACGGCACCGAGACTCGTTCGCACCAACAGTCCGTCGCCCGAGGTGAGCACGTCGACGACGACGCAGCCTGGAGGCGTCTGGATCGCGTCCACCGTCCACTGGGCCCCAGCGAGCCGGAGTGCGAACAGCCTGCCGCCGGCAGCGACGAGCACGCCCCCCGCACGGTCCACGGCAATGGACGTCGCCTCGCCCGGAAGCCCGTCGACCTCGAGCGCCGCGAGTTCCCGACGACGCCGATCGTACTTCACGAGGCGCCCGTCCTGCAGGAGGACCACGAGGAACGTGTCGTACGCGGCCGCGCCGCGGAACTTCGCAGGGTCGAGCCCCTCGACACGACCGCCCTCGATCGGTCGCGTCCACTGCCCTGCCGGGTTCCGAACGACCAAGGAGCGCCTGGCGTCCCCCGTCACGAGTGCCAGCTGACCTCGGTCGGTGAAGTCCAACGCTTCGACGTCATCCGAGGGAATGCGACCGGAGGCCGCTCGGACCCGCTCGATCGCGAACGTGCCCGGGTCGACTCGCGTCAGCCCTCCACCCGCATGTCCGAGCCAGATCGAACGATCCATCGGATCCAGCGCCCCGCCCCGCGCCGCGAAAACACGGTACGGATCCGCGACGGATCCCTCGAGCACCGGAGCGATCGCGTCCGCGCCCAGCCACGTCTTGGTCGCGGAGAGGAACCCGATCCCGAGGACGGCCACCGCCAGCGTCACCCAGGCAACATGGGGGCCCAACGCAGCGTGCGGTCGCGGCCCAGGATTCGGCTCGACCCCGTCCATCGCGGACGCCCGGTCGATCCGTTCCCCGGTCCGCCGCAGCAGCCGGGGGTCACGGGCGCGTTCGCGGAGCCAGTCGTCGCTCACGCTCTCGCCCTCCGTGCTGCACGTACGACGTCAGCCGGACGAGCGGCCGCAGCCAGTTGCAGCAGGCGATCCTCCGCCGCAAGGACCTCCGCGGACGGTTCCGCCTCCCCGCGTCCCGCGGTGGCAGCGATCGTGGAGTCGAACAGCGCCTCCGCAGCCACGAAAGCCTGCCAGTTGACGGGAGGCAACAGGTCGGTCGGATCATTGTAGGCCGCGTCCCCCACCGGACGGACGCGCTGATAGAGCTCGGACTCCCCGAAGGCGATGGCCAGCGACCATCGGGGGAACCCGAGAGTCAGGAGCTTCCGCGACACGGCCCAACGCGCGATCACCTCGGCACGGGGAACCAGATCGAGACCCTCTCGATCGCGCGCGCGCTGGAGTGCGAAGAGCGCGTCGGGCCGCATCTCCACGCGTGCGGAGCCGTCGCCTGGCACGAGCAATCGCAGCGTGAAGCAAAGCCAAGACCGGATGGACGCCGAAGCCTCGGGAGGGGAGACCTGCTCAGCCTTCGGATCCAGGGCGTCGTCGATGCCGAGCAGCACTCGCATCAGCGGCTCATCGATCCCGGTCGCCCGCTCCGCACGGCACAGGCTCGCGATCGCGTGCCCGAGAACGTCCATGCGGTGGGCCGGTCCGTTCGCGCTCACGCCGAGAAGCCCGCCCTCGACGAACCGCTCCACACACTCCACGTACGCGAGCACGCGATCGGCGAGCTCGTCGGCGGCGCGAGTCGGCCCTCGCGAGCCCCCCCGATCCGCCACGAGCACCCCGTCGAGCCATGCATCGGCCGCCTCGATCTGGCGGGCCAGCGTCTGAACGAAGCGACCGACGGGGAGAGGCTCCAATCGACGCACCCTCCGCTCCCACCCGACCGCAGCCCGCACGACGCTCACCCAGAGCCGACTCAGTCCCGCCTCGTCGCGGAAACCCCGAACGAATCGCTCGCCGCGGTCGTCCGGAACTCCGCCCCGACTCAAGCTCACGATGTCCAGAAGTCGACGAGCCCGCGGCTTCCATCGAATCCAGCGACGGCTCACTACCGACTCGATGACGCCCGGTGCTGCCAGTCGGCCGGCCCCGATCCCGACCCCAAGACAGAACAGCCGGATCCAACGTCCGTCGTCCCGTTGGTGCAGATCGGCGGACGCGATCGGGTGGAGCAACGGAAGGAAAGCGGGGAACGTCCAACGCACCCACAGAAGGAGGGTCGCGGCCATCCACGCACCGTGAAGCACGCCGACTACGGAGATTCGTCGCCGCCGCCAATGACGGATCGGGGCGGGAATCGTGAAGCCCGCGACAATCAACGTCTCCGCGAGCGCGCCCATGCCGTACAGGAGCGTCGTGTCGATCCAGCGGAACATCTACACCGCGCTCCCGAACGACGTCAACAGGTCCTGCACCGCCCGGACCAGCGAGCGAAACGCATCCACCTCGACGTCCAACGCGTGGGCCCCGGATCGGACGTTCTCGACGGCCTCCGCGAGCAGCGCCTCCGCGGCACCAAGACCAGCGACGTCGCGGTCGGTGTCGACGCCGAACTTCGCGACCCCGACCGTGGCCGCCTGGACGACCCCGAGCGCACCCGCCAACTGTTGCAGCGCCGCGTCCAAACCAGCCTGCGCCGGCAGGATGCCCTCGCGATGCAGCCTCGCCCGCACCTCAGCGAGGCGCCGCTCCTCCTGCGCGGACGCCGACCCGATGCCGCCGTCGGGACGGAGCGCCCCATCGATGGCGCGCACGACCCTGTCGGCCTCCGCGGTGGCTCGCGGGGCGAGCGGGCGGACGCGCTCCTCCGACTCCCGCGCCCCCGATTCGAGCCGCGCGACGGGCGACTCAAGTTCCCGATCGATCGAATTTTCGATCGCGTGGAAGGCGTGACTCCGTGTGGGGCGCGCTTTCGAGTTCACGTTCTGCGTCTCCAGAATCGAAGGCGGTCCATCCACGAGCGCCGTTCGCCGCCGGATGGATGCGGCGGGATCCGTGCGGCGCCGAGTACGTCGATGCGCCCGCGCAGCCGATCCACCTTGGCGCGAAGCGCCGTCGCGCGGCTGACACCTGCCGCGCCGTTCCGACGCGCCTTTCGAACCTGCTTCGCCAGAACGCGTGTCGCCCGACGAATGGAAGCGGCTTCGCCGATGATCTTCTGCATGGAATCCAACTGGCGAGTCAGTTCCCGCCGTCTCGCCTCGACCTCCGAGGCCTTCTCTGCGGTCGGTCGAAGTTCCTCCGCTTCCGCACGTAGATTGCGGAGCTCTTCCTGCAGCCCCAGGACCCGTTCCACCGCGAGTCGGAGGTCCGCTCGTTCCTGCGTCGCCTTGGCGAGGTCCGGCTGAAGCGCCAGTGCCCTCGCCTGGGCATCCCGCAGCTCCTTCTGCCGACGCGGTGCATCTCGCTTCAACTGCTCGATCTGCTTGGCTTCCGCGGCCTTGGCGAACACCTTCTCCTTCACGGACGCATCAGCCTCCTGCTTCGCAAGACGTTCAATCTCGAGCCGCGCCAACTCACCTCTCAGCGTCACCAGATTGGCCTCGAGCTCCGCTCGCTGCGCGGCAGAGGCCTTCCGTTTTTGTTCGATGACCGCACGGCCTTCCGCGCACGACTTGAGGACCCTCGGCGTCGCCTCCAGTGCACGCGCGGCTTTCGCGTGCGCATCACGCGCGCGCACGCTGACCTCGGTCAGCCGCTGGTCTGCGAACCGCGATGCATCTTCCGCGAGATTCCGGAGCTTCTCGACTCGCTCGGCGGCGTCCGACAACCCATCAATGCCCGACTTGAGCTTTGCCGTCGCCTCCTCCGCCTCGAGCATCTTGGCATTGGCTCCGAGCGCGACCGCCCCGAGTGTCGCACCCACATCCCCTGCCCAGGCGGCGTGCTTCTGCGCGAGCGTCCGGTGGCGGTCCTCGACCCCTTGGATCAGCTTGACCCAACTCCCCACCGCCTGGGCGAGGGCCTGCCGTGTCGTCACCTCCACCCGCTCGATCCCGTCGCAATGCGCGTGCGCGGCGCGGATCTGGCCTGCCGCGCGGTCGAGTCGTTCGTTCAGCTTGGCAAGGAACTGCACGGACTCGGCCTTGGCCTCATCGTGGATCGTCGACGCGAGTTCGACCCAAGCGTCGTCAACGCGACCCGAATCCGTGGGGAGCTCGCCCTTCAGCCCGTCGGCGGCCTCGCGCGCCAAGCGGGGCTCAAAGCGCTCAAGGATCGGCGCGACGACGTCCCTCAGCGCGACCTCCCCCCGCAGCACGGTGATGTGAGGGGACGTCGGCTCTGCGGAGGCGCTGACGAGCGCGACGTCGCCGTCCTCGACCAAGCCGAACTTGGCGCGGAGGGTGTTGATCGTCTCGGCGTCGACCTCCCTCGGTCGAATGAGTTTCTCCAAGTCCGGCCGGAACCGGCACTTCTCACTGACGAAGACCCTGAGTCCAGCGTCGCGAAACGTGCGCGGGAATTCGAATCGTTCGTCGGCCACGACGGTACACGCGCGGGCATCGCCGGCCGTCATCCGGATGAAGTGGGAGATCCCCGACGTAGGACTTGCGTCGTCCCACAGTCGAGCGGCGTACGTCGGATCCCACTCTCGCGCCTGCGCTCGATCGATCACCTCGAACATGCCCACGGGAAGCGGGTCCAGCCGACTGAGCTGGTCGAACCGCAAGATCACCTCTGCCACGTCCTGAGGGGCTCGCCCGTCGAATCGATGTGTCACGTGCAGCGGCACACGCGGCCGCTCTCGCGTCCGATCCGGGCTCGGCGTCCCCTCGATGATGTCCCCATCGACCGCGAGGTCCATGCGCCACGGGGCCTCCGGCGCCCGTGTCCGCTCGGCCCGGAGCGCCGGCCGCGTCGGGTCCCGCCAGAAACTCGCTCGACTTCCCGGGTCCCCGAGCGCCGCCGACACAGCGCGATCGAGCCGACCTTGCCAGGGGTGGGAGTATCCGATCGGGAGGTACCACCCCCGCATCACCGCGTCCTCCCGATACCACTCGAGGCGCAGCGGGCCGTCCGTCGACGGCAGAGTTGGCGGGAGGTCACGACTAGAGAGCGACAGAGCGACGGCGAAGACCTCCTTGGCCAGGCCCGGCATGTGCCAAGCCTCGATGGAAAGCTCCTCATGGGGGACCTGCGCGAGCTCGGACGCCAGGTCGATCGCCTGCGATTCGGATGCCCCGAGGGCGAGGCACAGGAGCCGCCCCCCCGATCGGCGACGCTCGGTCCGAACGAGCTGGAGGCGGCGGTAGACCTCGATGATGGACAAGCCCCCGCCAAAGGCGTCGGTGTCGCCCTCGGTCCCGGTCGTGAGGGACCAGCGATTGGCGGGATGCCGCGTCCACTGCGCCGACCGAAGTTGCTCGACGGTCAGTTTCTCCGCGAGAGCGACGAGATGTCGAAGGGGCTGCGGCTTCTGGAGGGCTTCAAGCATCGTCGGCCACCACCCAATCGGAGTCCGCCTCGCGCTGCTCGGTCTCCAGCGCCAGATGCGCGATCGTCCTGGCCGCGGAGGCGAGGTCTTCGGCGAGGATCGTCCCCTGATCCGTCCCGACTCGCCACCCGATCTGCCCATCGCCCACGTGCCACAGATCGAGCGTCGACAGGGGGACGTCCCATGCGCGCTGTTCGGGGGGTTCGGCGTCCTGGCGGGCCAAGGCTCGAACGCGGATGACAAACTGGGGCGAGAAACTCGTAGGCGCCGCCACCGGAACCGGGTCGTGGCGCCAGACGGGCGCCAACGCGAGCAGGACATCGCGCCGGAGTCGCCCGACTTCGGCCGCGGGCGAGGCTCCGTCGAGGCTGAACTCCCAGGTCGTCGGGCCACTCCCGACCGGCGTCCAGCGCAGCGTCGAGCGGGCAGGCCATCCCCAAGCCGCCGCGATCCAGTGGATCCGCACGATGAAGTCCCCGAGGAACGCGCGGAGGAGGCTGATCGTCGCCCACCCTCCGGCGGTCGCGCGATTCCACTCGTCGCTCTCGCCGACCTCGACATCGAGGAGCAGGTGCGGCTGCCGTGCGGCCTCGACGGCGTCCTGGCCGAACGACCGGATCACGGCGTTCGAGGCGATGCGTTGCGCGAAGAGGACGGGATGGAGGCGCCGGAAGAGGAATTCCTCCGGAGCGAGCCGAGCGGGGTCGGAGGGCATTCGCCCGACGGCCCGCTCCAGGAACTCCCCGGTCTCCGACCGTTCCCGCCGCCTCGCATCCACCAAGCCGTGCTGCGCGACGACCCGCGGGGGCACTTCGCCGTACGGTTCGGCGGCCGCACGGACCATCCATCGGTACGCGACCTCGTCGACGTCTCCGAACGGAGGAAGGCCGCCCATGAGCAGCGAAATGGCGGCAGGCGGAGCGGGGAACGCGAACCGCTCGGCCTCCTCGAGGACCGCCGTGACGCGGGCGTACATCCGCGCCAGACGTTTCCGATCGCGGCTCCAGTCGGGTTCGTCCCGGAGGACCGCTGCGGAGTCGAGTGGTCCGTCCGCGGGCAGGCCAAGCGCGGCCCCGAGGGCACGAGCGACCTCGACCGAGACCGCGAGACGCCGATTTGGACCCGCCCCGGACGGGACGACGAAGTCGGCGAGACGGTCGAGACTCCGATGGTAGTCGCGCCCCCTCGGCGCATCGGTCTGAGCGGCGTGCACGCAGCGATCTCGCCGCTGGGACCTCCCGGACGTTGCGAGCCACAGATCGAAGAGGATGGTCGGCGGTAGCGCAAGGCCTTGTTCGTAGAACCACGTAGCGTCACGACGGAAGGCCGCCTCGGTGGCCTCCCAGTTGTCGACCGGCCGGAGGCAGGAATGCGAGCGCCACAGGGCCCCCATCAGTCGTCACCCGAGTGGTCGCCGACCGCGCGGGCGACCGCCAATTCCTCACGGATCGCGTGGAACTCCTTGTGGCCCGGGGCCGTGTACGCGAGGAGACGGCGCCACGAGTCCGGTTCCGACACGTGTCCCTTCATGGCAACCGCCACGAGGAGGAGGCGATAGAGCGACCGGTCGGAGAGGTGGAGCCTGCTCCGCAGGCGTCCGAACAGCCCGACGAACTCCCGAACCCAATCGGCCTTGATCGCCGCCTGGAGGTCCAGGCGACACACCGCCCGCAGGACCCAGAAGTCGTTGACGCACGCGAGCCGCTCCACCACGCCACGGCGGTCCAGTTGGGCCGAACGATCCAAGAGGTCCATCGCGCGCTCGTTCGCGTCCTGGCGGCTGGGGCCGGCGAAGATCGAGTCGACCCAGACGCGGATCGGGAAGCGATCGTAGAACGCATCGAGCTCGCCCTCGGGCGGGCGGTCGTTCGCGGCACCTACGACCGTGAGGAGCGGAACCGCCTGGACTTCCCGTCCGTTGTGGAAGATGCCCTCGTTGATCATGGCGAGGAGCGTGTTCAGGATCGTGCTGCCGCCGCGGAAGACCTCGTCCAAGAAGGCGATCTGCGCCTGCGGGAGCATGCCGTCCGTCACCCGTCGGTACTCGCCGGCCTCGAGAGCCTTGATGCTCGGGGGGCCGAAGATCTCCTCCGGCATGGTGTGCTTCGTCAGCAGGTACTCGAAGAAGCCCCCCGCGAGGCCGCGATCGCCAGGGCGTCGCGCGATCCCAAGCAGCTGCGCGAACCGCTCCACGAGGATCGTCTTCCCGGTTCCCGGGGGACCGAGGATGACCATCGGGATGCCCGCGGCGGTCGTGGCGAGCAGGAGATCGATCGCCTGGTCGCGATCCGCGAACATACGCCGCAACTCGGCCCGAACCTTCTGGACGCGCGCCTTGCACACGTTGACTACCTTCGACGGCGGGCTCATCGAGGCGAGGGAGGCCCGGACCGCTTCGAACTCCACCTGGCTGAACGCCGCGAGGTCGTCCACCTTCTGGAAACACGAAAACGGGTCAGGCTCAGCCGGTGACGCGACCTGCTTGGCACTCACTCGACTCTCCTCCTCGGCCGACTCGTCGTCGTGGTCGATGGCCCGGCGGACGGTCCCGCGGGCTTCAAGAGCCGGAGCAACCAGTCGCGAGTCGGCGACGGCTCCGCCGCGTCGGCGATCCCACCGGCAGCCACCGCGTACGCCGGCGGGGAGGCGGGCCCGCGGGGAGCCGGGACGGCGGCTCGCTGGAACGCGGCGACCCACTCCGCGGCCATCGCCACCATCCCCCTCGGGGTGCCGCCCGGAACCGCGGACAGCCCCGGCGGAAGACTCGCGGACAGGTTGCTTGCGCCGGCGGCGAATCCCGCCTCGCGAGCTGCCGCGCGCCGCACGCCACGGAGGGCGTGCAGCGACAGTAGTTCCCTGAGCAACGGAACGCCCGTCAGTGAAACGTCCAGACGACCGTTCCACCACGAACGTGCGCTGCGAGCAGCCTCGAAGAGGGCTCCCGAGCCCGGGGGTGCGTCCTTCCAGCCCAGAAGGGTCGCGTCCCCGAGGACGGCGACTGCGATCGCATCCCAGACGCCCGGCCTTTTCGACGCCATGAAGAGTCGAGACCACTCCGGTTCGCGCCCGGGGGTGTCCAACCGCGACGCGAGCAGCGCCACGGCCGCGGGACCGGGGGGCCCGAAGTCCTCCGTCCGGTGAACGACCCCGGGGATCCGATCGCCGCCGCGGCGGATCAATCGGCGGAAGATGGCACGCACCAACGGCGCACGGACGTTGGGGTGGCCAAGCGCAAGGGTCGCGAGCGAACGGTCGACGACACCCGGCACGGGCTCGGCGGATTCGCCCAGCCCCCCGAGGGACCGCGCGAGATCATCCGGCAGGATCGGCGCCGGCTCAGCGTCGCCCTCGGCCAGACGTTCGAAGGCCGCGGAGAGTCGAGTCCGGAGGGTTGCGTACCACGCGCTCCACTGCCCCCCCCCCATGATGCTGAGGACCGGGGAGGAGAATCGGATCGTCGACGCCGCCATACCCCCCCACCTGCCCGCTGCACCTCTGTCGTTGCCCGCAAACGCCATCGTCCAGGGGGACATTACCATCCCCCCGGACGTCAGGGCAACCGGCGAACGAGGCCCCGTCAGTTGATCGGAGCGCGAGCCGAACCACCCGCGAGGTCGGCCGTCGGCGTCATCGCCGAACCGGCCGCCGAAACCGAGGGCGTCGGCTCGGCAGCGGGAGCCCGCATCGGCGCGGCGGCCGGCGCCGGGGACTCCCCGAGCAGTTGGGACGCGCGGTCGAGCAGGCCGGACCCGCTGCGGGCCGCGAGGGCGAGGTCGTCGTGCCGGACGGGGTCGTCCGAGAGCTTCTTCATGACGCGGATCTTGGTGTCCACCCGGGCAAGGGCGGCTTGAGCGTCGGCGAGGGCACCCGGAGTCTGCATCGTTCCGCCGTCGGCACCCGCCAGGCGGGCGCACTCGAGTTCGACCCGACGCGTCTCGAGCTGCATGGCGAGCTGGTGGCGCTGCGACTGCGCGTCCGACAGCGCGCCGACGCTCCGCGACAGGTGGTCGCGACGGGTCGCGAGGAGCTGCTCCTTCATGGCGCGACGCTGCCGAACGCCCTCGAGCGACAGAAGCGTCTCGTCGAGGCGGCGGGCGATCACGTCCGTGTCGACCTTCTTGCCCTGGTAGACCGCCTCCGGGCGCGCCCCCCCCCCGGTCGAGGCGTAGGCGTCCCGCAGCCGCGCCGCTTCCCGGGTCGCTGCGCGCTCCCGGTCGCCGAGCTCGCGGACCTCTTTCTCGAGGTCCTCGAGGCTGACCTCGATGCCCGCGACGCGCTCCCGCTGGCCGCGGATCTGCTGGTCGGCCTCGTCGATCGAGACCTGGGCGCGGTCCAACTGCATCTCGAGCGGGATGGCGTCCTGGGCGGACGACTGGAGCTTCGAGACCAAGACCTTCCCGTAGGTCAGGGCGTCTCGCCCGAACAGGAAGAAACTGACGATCGCCGTCCCGGCGACCACGAGCAGCGAGCGCTTCAGGATCCGCAGCATGGGGGTGACTCCTTGGTAAGGGGGGTTCATCCCTTCGTGCGGTGAACCCGCGGGAATTTCCCGGCCGTCACCAAAAGGCCGGCGGGTGCGGGCCCCAAGCCTCCGTCTGAAGCGCCAGAGCAGCGGGACTCGCAACCCCTCTGTGCCAACGTAGCGTGAGACAGAATCCTGCTTCGAAGTAGTGGCGAAGGCGGGGAGAACTGACCCATGCGTACCATCCCGATCGTTCCGTCGACTGCGTCCCATTCCCCGACCGTGAGCCCGCCGCGAGGGGGAGGCGAGCGAAGCGAGCC
>Ga0105047_10004641_pt1 | contig 23844 bp, 15 predicted proteins | sample MAT04_FD_78384 | JGI IMG/M metagenome (GOLD analysis project Ga0105047, IMG submission 78384) | Freshwater microbial communities from Lake Fryxell liftoff mats and glacier meltwater in Antarctica - MAT-04 (megahit assembly) | ecosystem: Environmental > Aquatic > Freshwater > Ice > Liftoff... | reverse complement strand
GGATTGCCCCACAATTGACCTGTGGCGCTAAAGTAATCCGGAGGAACACCCGCCATTAAAGCTGGTTCTCCGCTTGCTTCATCCAAGCAGAATAAGTGGGGATTCGACCACACATCCGCGCTGTCGTGAGCTACATAAATCGGAATGTCGCCAATAATTTTAATTTCGCGCAGGTTCGCATAGCTTTTCAACTCTGTCCACTGGCGAAAAAACTCGAACTGGACGTATTTGTAGTAATAAATCTCAGTATTTAGCTGCTGCCGCCACTTGTCTAGCGCCTCCGGTTTGCGTCGGGCAATTTCTCGTTCCCAAGTGTGCCAGCTAGAGCCGTTGAAGCTGTCTTTTAGTGCCATAAATAAGGCATAATCTTCCAGCCAAAACGCTTTGCTCTGGCAAAAACCCGAGAATTCTTTTTGCTGCATCGGCGATGCTTTCGCTTTGAAGTTTTCGCAGGCTTTTTTGAGCAGAGGTACTTTGTGCGCGATCGCCCGATCGAATTCTACAGTATCCAGCGCAAATTCCGGCAAACTATCTAAATCTTGATCGCACAGCAATTGCTCGTCCCGCATAATTTCCAGGCTCAGCATCATCGGATTTCCTGCCATTGCTGAATAGCACGAATAAGGAGAATTGCCGTAACCAGTAGGGCCCAGCGGCAATATCTGCCAGTATTGCTGGTCGCTTTCCACTAAAAAGTCAATAAACTTATATGCTTCTATGCCCATGTCCCCAACACCGAATCGGCTGGGAAAGGATGTTGGGTGGAGTAAAATGCCGCTCGATCGGGGAAAAAGCATAATCTATCCTTAGATATAGGAGTTCAACGTTGACAATTTGACCGATATTCCCTATTGGTTAAACTTCGCAGTTTTTAGGGCGATTTTCAGCACAAATACTTTGGCGATTGTCTCATATTTTCTGCCGGAACGTACTGCCTAAATATATTTTTATCGCCATCTCATCACAACTGCTGAGCGCACCGAAAACATCAAGCTCTTCACTTACGCCCCCGCCCCAATACACCAATCCCAAACAGCCTCTAAAGAGCAGGCTCTATGCGCCCGATCCACAATAATTATTGGATAATTATAATGTAGGCAATTGGATTCTATTACCCACGAGCGCTTGCTACTAACTATTTGAGCACTTACGCACGGGTGCGTCGAAACTGGGTTTTTTCATGCGTCTCATTCGCACTCACCCACAGAACGAGTAAAAAACCCGGTTTCTAGGTGTGTGGATGCGTCCGGGACTGTATTTTTGTCCGATCGCACCCGGTTTCTGCACAAGTCCTGACTATAACTGTTGTTTGGCTTGCACAGACTCTCTCTAGAGTCGTAAATTGCCCTTCAGGTAAAAAATCAAACAAATTCCCAAACAGGAGACAACTGCTTTGTCCCTGCTCAAAGCCATTATCAGAATCCAGTAAGTCATATCATGTCCCGTAGATTACCATCACAAAAACAGTTCGCGCGTGTGTCCCGGAGTCCGCTCTTAAACTGCATCCTGGACGCACGCGCCATCCAATCTGAGATATGTCAATCCACCAGACACGATATCATTCGCCAATCGCCCGCAGCCAATCGCATCAGCCATCGCTCTTGTTGGGCCAAGGCACAAAGAGACCGACTGTTTTTGTATCTCAAGAAACAGTCGGCTGCGAAATTACCAGTGAAAATACTGAGTTTAAGTTTGCTTGTTCAACAATTTCTGCACTTGTTTGAGAGCTATAGTGCCGACGTTGTACGCAGCCCAGCCGCCCGCCAACAACACGGGCGTCAATACTATTAGTATGCGCCAATCAAATTCCATGAGTGTTCCTCCTAAAGTTTTTTAACAAATTCTCATAATCTATTTGTATCTCATTTTGTCGCCATTCTCCTTACTCTTCAAGCAAATATTGTCGCCTGTGAAAGTTTCGCCCCGGGACTTGCGGGCGCAATCGGGGACATCGTTTTTCAGGAATTGAGATCGAAACTACGGCACTCGGCCAGATCGACCATCGCCACACCAATTATCCTACAATCTGTTTGGCAATCCCTTCCACCACCTTAGTTAGAGGGTCATTAGGGAACTGGAGCGCAAACACCCCCTTACTCGCTAGCAGCATCATCTTGTCGCTGTGGGGCAGCACCCCGCCAACTGGGATGTTGTAAATACTCTCTACTTGCTGCTTCAAATCCTCAAAATCCAGAGATTCTGGGGCTTTGTTGATCGTCATCAAAATCCTGGGAACTTCTAATTTGCGGGCCACCTCTACCGTGACAGCCGTTCCCTGAAAATCTTGCTGATCCGGACGCAGAATCAGCAGCAGGATGTCGGAAATCGTGATGCTGAGGAGGGTTTCTTCGTTGAGCCCAGGGTGCGTGTCGATAAATAGGTAGTCTAAGTTCAGAACGTCAATCAGTTCTTGAAAGCCGTCGGTAAGCAGTCCCACGTCGTAGCCTTCGCGCAAAACTCGCGCTATCTCCCCTGCTTTAATGCTCGAAGGAACGAGGAAGAGGTTGCCGTTGTTGGCTAATTTTGGCAGCAGCGAACTCACATTGTAGGCCGTTTCGGCGATCGGACATCGGCCCCACAGGTAATCGTTCAGAGAGCGATCCATGTTGCTCTCGCTGAAACCGAACAGTACGTGAATTCCCGGCGATTGAATATCTGTGTCTACAATGCCGACCCGATTTCCGTCGCGAGCGATAATAGATGCCAGGTTTGCAGTGGTGTTCGATTTGCCAGTGCCGCCCCGGTAAGAGTGAACAGAGATGATTTTGGACATGATACGCCTATTGCAAAGATGGAACAATTATCTATTTAAGTCTAGTCATTTATTGACATTGAAATTCTTTATTATTTTATACTTCTATATAAACTGATTGGGAGGATCTCAGTTTGGCAAAAAGCATTTTTTTGATGATAGTGCGATCGTCCCCGCTCGCCTATTGTACTCGCGAGCGGGGACGCTCGCACAATACAAGATGCAAAACTGAGATGCTCCCAACAGATTAATGATTTATGTCCAATACAAATCGTGTGATATCGTGTCCCCTCGACTAACCATAGTAAAATTAGTTCGTAGACAATACGGTTTACTTAAGACGATCCAGGCGATAAAAAGTTATGAAAAATAAATACTCTTGTTTGCTTCGTTCCTCTCTTCGGACAATCTTAAGTGAACCGTATTGAGTTCGTATAGTTCGTAGTGCGGACTTGAGTCCGCTCTTAAACTGCGGACTCAAGTCCGCACTACGAACCGTTTTTGTTATGGTAATCGACCGGACATGATATCATTCCTAAGTTTGCCATCAATCTGACTCTATAAACTAAGGAATTAATGAGAGAGAGAAACGGGGAGAAGCAATTATTTTGATGCAATTCCAGATGTCGTCGAATAGTCTGTCATTCTTCCTTTTGGACAAAATTTTCTTTGTCTGTTAAACTCTCAATCTTTTCCTCTTTGATCTTCTTTTCTGCGGCCCGGCGCTGCCGCATCTGTTTTGCCTTCGCTTGCAAATCGTTGAACTCCTCATCGGGTTTGGTTTCGCCTGAACTAGCACCGTTGTCGGTATGGTTCACATCCGTTTTTGAGCCGCTTTCCGATGCAGTCACAGTTTTAGCTACAGTGGCGCGCTGCTTCTGCTGTTTGGCTTTTTCCTGCAACTGAGCTAGGTATTCGTCTGGCTCAGTTTCGGCTTGGGGAAGCTCTGCGACACCTGCTGTTATTTCTTGGGGCCCGGAAGGTGCTGGTTCGGAGGTTTCTTTTTTGCTAACTCTCAGTTTCTCTCTCTTTTGCTGCAATTCTTTAAAGAAATCAGATTCTGTGATTTCTGCCACCTGCTGTTCTTTTTGGGCTTGGTCAATTTCGATTTTGAATACTTGTTTTACTCGATCGCTAATTACTTTCCCGTATCCAGCTTTATTAAATCTGTCTGCCGATACAATACTACCACCAGTTAGGATTAATGCTAAGGCTGGCGCTGCCACCGGCACCCACCCTCCCAACATAAAAATCCCAAAGCCACAAGCGCCACACACCAACACCAGTGCTCCAAATGTCCCCACCAACTGCGCTGGGTGAGCCATCCGCGATGCCACAGTTCCTCCCACAATTGACCATCCCGCAATCCACACAATTTCTGCCCATTCCGGCCAAAACCAAAACATCGGTTTGTTGTCTAAAACAGCACTCAAAATTTGGCTGACTACTTGTCCGTGTGCCACAATACCTGGCATGAATTGCTTGTTTTGCCGTTTCCCGCTGTAAGGAGTATAAAAGAAATCTTTAACAGTTTCTGTAGTGTAGCCGATCAAAACTATTTTATCTTTAACTAAATTAGGGTCAACTTTCCCTTCTAAAACATCCGTAATTCTGACTTGGTTTGCGAGATGCCGCCGGGAACGATAGTTAATTAATATTTGATATCCCCTGGCATCGGCGTTGCTGTATCCTCCGTCATTGCTTTCTAGTTGTTTAAATTGAGTTTTTCCCAGCCATAAAGATTGATCGGGTGCTGTTTGAGGATAAATTTTTTGTTGTTGCAAGTAGCGGAGTGCTAGCTGGAGGTTGAAGGAAGTTAAAACTTGAGAAGTGTCATTGCAAAGATGTTTTTCTACCGTCGAGTTGCCCTCAATTGTCGGCGGTTTCATAAATAATAAAGCCCTCCGCAGTATGCCACCGGGATCGACTCCAAAATCTGCAAATCCCACCCGGTTTTCTGATATTCCCGGCGGTGGCGGAGAACCGGGATTGTCTGGATTCCCGTCTGTGACTAAGCATACCCCGATTATTCTGTCGCTTTTTTGTAAAATTTTGGTTAATTCCTCGCGCCCGTCTCCTAAAGGTACGTCTCGCAGTACATCTAAACCGATGACTGCCGGCTGCATTTTTTCCAGTTTTTGTAAGATTTCAGCTATTTTGCGATCGGATATCGGCCACTGTTTCAGTTTCTGAATGTCTGCTTCGGTAATCCCCACAACTAGCAAGCGCGAGTCCGGCTTTTCGTCGGGACGCCACCTCAGCATTTGGTCGTAAGCGCTTAATTCTAGCGGTTCCAGTATTCCTAGCTGTCTGACACCCATTAAGGATATTGTGACTACCGCACTGGCAATTAATACAGATTTAGCAAATGCTAGTGATGGTTTATACAGTTTACTCAATTGAGTCGCTGCCGATCGAATTTTATGAGATATTTTATTCATTTATTTCATTATCAAAGTTTGAATCGTTTCACCGAACAGCAGTTGTTGCGCTTACCGCCGCCGACAGCGCATACTTCCTCCATCTGAGAAAATCCGGAAACTCCGACCGCTTTGTAACAAGATTTTACATAGGGTGGCTACAGAATGTGTATGCAATGATACTCGCGACCTCGACAGCCGGATTTTTGGGACGGATAATCGACTTGTCGATCGAATTAATTAATGTTATGGATTATATGTCAAGGTTAAAATTGTGTATCTGCGCCCTAGAGCAACCGCTCAAAAATATTTGTCGCCATCAGCGAAAGCCTCTGTTTGCAATATTATAGTGAAAAGTACAAAAAAATGAAACGTTTTCAACATCTAGCTACACTGGCGATCGGCTTCGCTGCGATCGCACTTACCGTCCCCAGTTCCCTCGCCGGAATGCGGACACCATCCCGGCCCATAGTCCTGAGTCAGAATGTGAATTTCAAGCCCCCGGATGTGACAGCCCCCGGCAGCCGACAAGGAGGCACTCATCGCGGCAGCAAGCTTTGTCCTGCGGGTTTATCTATTACTCCCTTAGTCCCTCCAACTAATATCGGTTTAACTCTAACAGAGTCCCCCACAATTTTTGTCTACGTTCCTCCAACCCCGGCACAAATAGAGTTTACTGTGCTGACCGACAACGAAGAGAAAGTAGTCTACGAAAAAACATTTAAAGCTGACAAATCCGGGATTGTGGGAGTTAACGTTCCTGTTAGCAGCGACAACAACAAATCCCTGGAAGTTGGCAAGCGATACGTATGGTCGTTTTCAATGATATGCGACCCCGAAGACCGATCGGCAGATTTAGTTGTTAAAGGATTCGTACAGCGCATAGAACCCCAGGCAACTCTTAAAAGCGATTTGGCAAATTCCGACCAAATGACTAAGCTTGACGTTTACGCTAAAAATGGGATTTGGTACGAAACTCTCACTACCCTAGCCCAAATGCGGCGTCAGACACCAGGGGATGCGAAGCTGACAGCCAAGTGGACGCAATTATTGCAATCCCAAGGACTCGAATCAGTCGCAACTCAACCGCTAGTTGGGCCTCTTTAAAACTCGCCATTTCTTAAAGTTTTGTCCGTCTGCTGGTGGTGATGTGAAAAATGACTTTCTTTGCCCGATCGCGCCCCAAGTCCAAAAGACCGGGCGCGAGGGGTACAGACACGCTCAGCAATACCAAACCTCTGGCACTCACCCACAAATTATCAATAAATACATCTGCGTTAATCTCCGTTAATCTGCCTTAAATCTGCGGTTGACCGACTCCATCGAAAGCTTGTGCTACGCAACCTTTTCAAAAGCCACATTTGGGCAACTAATGACTGCCAAATGATTGCACCATCACCCCAATCTAAAATCTAAAATCTAAAATCTAAAATCTAAAATCGACAGACTGATGACTAATAAATTTCCCACAATTGTAGCTCTTGATTTTGACGGTGTGATTTGTGACGGACTAATCGAATATTTCCAAACAGCTTGGCGTAGCTACTGTCAAATTTGGAAACCAGCCGAAACAGTCCCCGATCCAGATTTAGCTTTGAGTTTTTACCGAGTGCGGCCCGCCATCGAAACCGGTTGGGAAATGCCCCTGCTGCTCCGCGCGCTGCTGACAGGAATCACCCCAGAGCAAATCTTGCTGGAGTGGCCCAACATTGTCCCGCATTTATTGACCGAAAATAATTTAAAAGCCCAGTCTATCAGCGCTATGTTAGATGGAATGCGCGATCGTTGGATTGCTGAGGATCTACCAGGGTGGCTGTCTTTGCACCGCTTTTATCCAGGAGTGGCCGATCGCCTGCAATCGTTGCAAGAGAGTGCGGTGAAAGTGGCGATCGTCACTACCAAAGAAGGTCGTTTTGTGGAGGAACTTTTGCAGCTAGCGGGCGTACAAATGCCGTCGGAGTTGATTTTTGGGAAGGAATACAACAAGCCGAAACACCAAATTTTGCGGGAATTTTTGGCGGCTTCAGGCAAAGATGCGACTATTTGGTTTGTGGAAGACCGGTTAAAAACTTTGCTGTCGGTGAAGCAGCAGCCGGATTTATCTCAGGTGAGGTTATTTTTGGCTGATTGGGGTTACAATACTTTGGCCGAACGGGAATCGGTGGCTCAAAATCCACCAGTTCAATTGCTTTCCCTGTCTCAGTTTGCCGGAGATTTTGCCGATTGGCTCCCCGACTAATATTGATCTTAGACTTGTTGGCAATTCGGTTTTTTTTCGATGACCAGAGTTAAAAAAAATCCCAAAATTTTTCACTTTTTTGGTTGACATTTGCGGCGCTGGTATGGTATTTTAATATAATGGGATGGTTGCGTAAAAAATATTTTTGCACAAATTCCCATTATAATATAAACATAACATGAACTTTCCGAAAAATCAAGGATACCGAAAAAAAAAGTCGATTTTTTTTTCTTACGAGCGTAATAAAATAGGTTCGATCGTTCGGACTTTAGTCCTTCTTTTCCAAGTTCTCCGCATCGGAATGCCAGTCCATCTTTTCCCGATGACTTGCATTCCGATGCGGAGAACCAATCTGAGGCTTAAAACCAATGCTAGATTTAACTAAAGCAGCTAAGGCAATGCACGGAATGAGCCAACATTTGAATGTGGAAGCGGCTGCGGCTCGCCTACGTTTGGAAGTGGCTCAGAATTTACTAAAAAAGGCCGCAGCGGGACAGGAAAATTTGGTGGAATTGCAAGAAAGTTGGCGCGATCGCACTTTATTCAATGCTGCTACGCCGATCGAGCCTTTGTCCGATCGCACATACATCACCGCACCCCCCGCCGCCCACACAGTCTTCGCCACAGACGGATCGCAAATTTCGCCCAGCCATCATGAAATCGCCTACTGCTACCTGATCAACGTCGGTACAGTCATGCTGCACTACGGCCAAAGTCGCCACCCCGTTTTAGACAGCGTGCCCGAAGTTTTCTACAAACCCGAAGACTTGTATGCTTCGCGACAGTGGGGAATTAGAACCGAAGAGTGGATGGGATACCGGCGCGCCGTTTCCGAAGCCATTGCCCTCGCAGAAATGGGCTGCAATTGGGCAAAATTTAACGACAATCAACTGCCCGCGCCAACTTTGGCAATGGTAGACGGTTCCCTAATTTATTGGTTTTTGGAACAGTTACCTAGCGAAGCGCGCGATCGAATTTTGCAGCCAATTTTAGAAGCGTGGGACAAATTGCGCTTAGTAAAAATTCCCTTATTAGGATACTTAAGCGCTTCTCGCAGCAGCGAAAGCTTATCTTTTTTGCGGTTTCAAGCTTGCACCCACGAAGTGCCAGACTGCATGACAAACTGCCCAAACGTCGGATTTGCAGCCACAATTTCTTTCGCCGAAAAAGCACCTTGTCAAGTATTTGAACCCTTGCGCGATGCCATTTTGTGGGCAACAATCCTCTCGCCCGGACAAAGAAGCCCATTATGGAAATCCCACTCTCGAATTTTAGATTTATACGGCCCTAATCCCATCTATTTTTGTTACGTTCACGTCGGCACAGAAATTGCTAGAATAGAAGTGCCGGAATGGGTAGCACAAGATGCAGCACAGCTAGATTTAGCCCTAGGAATGATGCTGGCTCAAGTACACAAAGGCGGTGGCTATCCCGTGACGCTGGCAGAAGCTCACAACCAAGCAGTTGTCACTGGGGGCGATCGAACTCGCTTTTTCGCTTTGTTAGAGCAGCAAATGATTAAAGCAGGCTTAAAAAATGTCGGAATTTCTTTTAAGGAAACCCGGAAACGCGGCAGTATTGCTTGAATTAAAAATAAGAGTTTAAAATGTTATATGCCCCTAGAATTAATCATCTTAATTGCTTCCTTACTTGTTTCTTGGCTGGTATTTAATTGGGCTTTTAAAGTATTGAAAGCTAGCGTGGGCACAGCGATTGCTCTAGCAGCAATTGTGCTGGTGATGCAGTTATTGTTTGGCATCGGGCCAAACCAGCTTTTTCAACACATCACTCACCTGCCACAAACCCTGTCGAAAATAATTTTTGGCAAGTGAACTGATTTGAAATTTTTGATGAGAGTGCGATCGTCTCCCTCGCACTGCGGTATCATTCCGATCTAACCGAATTTGATATAGCAAGTCTAAATCTATTGTACAAATCTGTAGGGGCGGTGCCTGTGAGTGCCCGCCCTCGCGCCCCTGGCCCGCAACCACGGGGGGATTGCCCCTACAAGAATTACACAACTCATTTAGACGTGCTATAGCCTTTCTCAATTAAGTGAGGTACGCGGGCGAGCAATTCCAGATCAGATTGCCCTTCGCAGGCAGAGCTTGAAAGGCATCTGCGTTAATCTGTGTTAAGAAGCCTTAATCTGCGGTTTCCCTATCAATCAAAAATTTAGGCAATAAGTCTACCGATGACCTGACAATTCCCAACCGTACCGCACTTTTGCTGATCAAGGCTATATAGCGGTTCTCACGCTCCATGAGGTACGCCATATTCTGTGAATGTCAAGATTTTCGAGCTTTGGTATGTACCTCATCTACCTGATCAAGGCTATATTACAGATAAAATTAATGTTGATTTCTTTTCCTTGCTCTCTACTATAATCAAGTAAATTCAGGATCTTCCCGATCAACGTTTTCATAATTAATTTATGATGAATTTCAATTTTTTATATAATATTGTATCACAGTACACAAGAACCCGAAATATAGCGGTTCTCAAAAAAGTGAGGTATGCCCTATGCCCTATGCCCTATGCCCTATGCCCTATGCCCTATGCCGGATAGTACCTCATCTTTCTGAGAAAGGCTATATATGAGCCTCAGTCAAAAACGCTTCAGGCCCAGCCGCGGGTTTTTAGTCACATTGGGATTACTCTCGGTCATCGCATTGGCCGGAAAGCCCACGAGTAAGTGGGTTAAAGCCAAATATGATACCTACAAAGCTAGCACCACGACACTGACAGCATCAGAAACTGAGTATCATCGGTTGCTGGCAATTATTATTAAGGCTCAACAGCCCAGTCAAACGCTCAACAAATCTGTCCCAGCGGAGTTCCCGATTCCTGAAAAAATTTTCCAGGCGGCAATCTCACCTGATTTATTGGGGAGGAGCAGCCAATATGAACCCAATACCCGCAATGGGAAACTTGCCTGCGCTTGGATGGTTAATATGGCCGTGCAAAAAGCATTGAACTATCGGATCGGTGAAAATCCCCTCTATGTGCCATCGGTTGTTGCAGCTTTGGATGGTGGAGTAGGCCGTCGCATAGAGCAGAGTCAGACTAAGCGTGGGGACTTCGCGATTTCTAACGGCACTGACTACGAAAAAGGACTTTGGCACATCGGCATCTGTGCGAATGATGGGTGTAGGCTGATTCTGTCAAATTCTCCATTTACCAGTCGATTTGAATGGCTATCTGATCCCAACTTCGAGGGGGCTTTCGAGCAATACCCTGGTAAGACGACATTCTACCGAGTCGGTGTTCCCATAGTCCCAGCAGGTTGACAATCACATCGGAGTAATGCCCCTTCAAATCTCGCTGTACTCCTGAGCGGTGACAAAATTAACAAATAGTTTGTTACCATTCTCTGTAGATCTAGCCTAGAAAAATACTAATTGCCGAAGCTGCTGGCAGTTAGTTTGAGAGTAGTGGGGCAATAAAAGCCAGGATGCGACAGCTAGTGCAAGGGCGATCGCACAGAACGGGTGCATTTGAAAGGCGAGTGGGCAGACTGTCACTGTCAAGTTCCAGCAGTTCGCCAGAGTATAAAACAATAACCATTAACAGCGAAAGTTAAATATGCTTAACATTTCTGGTATTACAATTCAAGCGCAAATCTATGAAAGTGCCAACTCCCTAGTCTATCGAGGACTTCGGGATGAAGACAGTCAACCCATCATTCTCAAAATTCTCAAAGAAAATTATCCTACCCCCCAAGAGCTCGCTCGTTATCGCACGGAGTATCAAATTACTAAATCCCTAAATCTGCCAGGGATTGTGAAAGTTTATGACTTACAGAAATATCAAAATACTCTCGTCATGTTGCTGGAGGACTTTGGCGGTGAATCCTTAAAACTCTGGAGTCAGCAATGCCGATTCACCCTCGTCGAGTTTCTTTCAATTGCTATCAAGGTAACAGAAACATTAGGACAAATTCACGCTGCCAACATCATTCACAAAGATATTAACCCATCCAATATCATTTTTAATCGTAGCACGGGAGAATTAAAAATCATCGATTTTAGCATTTCAACCCAACTGATCCGAGAAAATACCACACTCAAAAATCCCAACATTCTCGAAGGAACTCTCGCCTATATCTCACCGGAACAAACTGGGAGAATGAATCGCCCTCTCGACTATCGCACGGATTTTTATTCCTTGGGTATCACCTTTTATGAATTGTTGACAAATCAATTGCCATTTACCACAAACGATGCCTTAGAATTAGTCCATTGTCATATCGCTAAACAACCATTAACTCCCTCTCAACTTAATCCAGAAATCCCTCAAATAATTTCAGAAATAGTTATGAAATTAATTGCAAAAAATGCGGAAAAACGCTATCAAAGCGCTGTGGTAATCCAAGCAGATTTAGCCGAATGTTTAAGACAATTAGAGACACATAAAAATATATCAAACTTTACTCTTAGTCGTCAAGATATTTCCGATAAATTCCAGATTTCTCAGAAACTTTACGGCAGAGAATCCGAAATAGAGACTTTATTAACCGCCTTTGAGCGTGTCAGTTCATCTCAAAGCGAATTGATGTTAATTGCGGGATATTCAGGCATCGGTAAATCAGTTTTAGTGCAGGAACTCTACAAACCAATTACCGAAAAACGCGGTTATTTTATTTCTGGTAAATTTGACCAATTTCAGCGCAATATTCCCTATAGTGCCGTAGTAAGTGCTTTTCAAGAATTAATCAAGCAACTATTAACAGAAACAGAAAATCAACTCAATCAATGGCGAGATCAGCTATTAGCAGCAGTTGGGATAAATGGACAAGTAATAGTAGAGATTATCCCGGAAATAGAATTAATTATTGGCAAGCAACCAAGCCTATTAGAACTGGGACCGAATGAATCACAAAATCGCTTTAATTTAGTCTTGCAAAACTTTATAAAAGTCTTTACTAAACCCGCACATCCCTTAGCCTTATTTCTGGATGATTTACAGTGGGCTGATGGGGCATCATTAAAACTAATGCAATTGTTGATGAGTGCTAGTACCCCTGGACTATTTTTAATTGGTGCCTATCGGGATAACGAGGTTTCTGCCGTCCATCCGTTCATGCTAACTATTGACGAAATTGCTAAAATAGGAGCAACTATTAATCGGATTTCCCTATCTCCCTTGGATTTAGAAACTGCCACTAAACTAATTAGTGAGACGGTAAAAAGTGAAGGAGAAATGGTCAAAACCTTAGCGGAATTAGTTTTATTTAAAACTGGAGGCAATCCCTTTTTTATTAATGAGTTTTTGAAATCGCTTTATACAGAAAAGCTGTTAAAGTTTGACTTCAGTAACGTTCAATGGCAATGGAATTTAGAGAAAATTCAGGCACGCGGTTTTACGGATAATGTTGTTGAACTGATGGCGGAGAAGATTCAGAAATTGCCAGAAAGTACGCAAAATATATTAAAATTAGCGGCCTGTATCGGTAATCAATTTGATTTGAAAACTCTCGGATTAATTGAGGCAAAATCTTTAGCTGAAATCGTCAATAACTTACAAGTAGCCGTCGCTGAAAATTTAATATTTCCGGTGAGCAATAAAGAGGATATAGAATTAGAGATCGCTACCACCGAATTTCTGAGTTACTCTGTACCGAATACCTCATCTGAATCTATCGAATACAAATTTGCCCACGACAGGATTCAGCAAGCCGCCTATTCTCTTATTCCTGACCACCAAAAACCTACTACACATTATCAAATCGGACAACTACTGCTACAGCAAATTTCCCCCGAAACTAGAGAGGAAAACATTTTTAAACTGGTGAATCAATTAAACTATGGAACTTGTCTGATTACCGAACAAACAGAACGAAATGAATTAGCACAACTGAATCTGATTGCTTGTCACAAAGCCAGAGCCGCTACCGCCTATCAAGCAGCGTATGAATATGCGATAGTGGGCTTATCGCTATTAGGCGAAAAATCTTGGCAGCAAGATTATGAAATCACCCTAAAACTGCATGAATTAGCGGCTGAACTAGCCTTCTTGTGCAGTGACTTTGAACAGATGGAATATTTCATTGATATTGTCATCAAACAGGCACGCTCTGTACTAGAACAGGTCAAGGTTTATCAAATTAAAATTCAATCTCATGCCTCCCAGAATAAATTATTAGAAGCTATTGGGATTGGTCAACAAATTCTACAACAGTTTGGGATAACTTTTCCCGCATCACCGACACCAACAGATGCTCAACAAGCAATCCAAGAAATTCGCGAACTGATTGGTGACAGAAAAATTGAAGATTTAGTTAACCTACCCGTAATGACGGATGGGGAAAAACTAGCTATTGTTCAGATTACGAATAGCATTATACCATCTGCTTTTAATGCTGGCTCTCCCTTATTCTTATTACTGAGTTGTTTGACGGTAAAACTATCGATTCAATATGGAAACACATTGAACTCAGCCCATAGCTATGCTAACTATGGCATCATTCTGTGTAATTTCTCGCAGGATGTAACTACGGCAACACAGTTTGGTCAATTAGCACTAAATGTTCTCTATAAACTCAATGCCATAAATGTAAAAGCGGCCGTATTAACTGTACTAGGGCTGTTTATTAGACACCGAAAATGTCATATCAGAGAAACACTACCGCTCTTACAAGAGGCTTATACCACTGGCCTAGAAATAGGACATTTTGAATACAGTGGATATAGTACCTACGGTTTTTTGCTCGCTTCTTTTTGGTGTGGACAGCCTCTAGCAAACTTAGAACAGGATATTCGCAACTATGCCAATCAGTTAGTAAAATTAAATCAACTGACAACCGCCAATTACTGTCGGATTTATTGGCAATCTGTTTTAAGTTTGCTAGGTGTTACGGAGCATCCAACTATTTTCTCTGGGGAAGCTATCCAAGAGACAGATATTTTACCTCAGTTATTATCAAAAAATGACTTGCTTGGGGTGTATTTCTTTTATTTATATAAGTTGATGCTTTGCTTTTTATTTGGGCAAATTGACCAAGCTCAAAATTATGCTCTTGAAGGCAGACGCTATTTAATGGGAGGTGCAGGATTAATCAGTGAAGTCGTATTTTATTTCTATGATTCTCTGATTATTTTGGCTCAATTCAATCCACCAACAGAGGAAACATCGGCAGCCTTAAATTCTGTTAGGCAAAACCAAACCAAATTACAAAAACATTGGGCGGATTATGCCCCGATGAATTACCAGCATAAGGTTGATTTGGTAGAGGCAGAAAAATGTCGAGTTTTAGGACAGAAACTGGAAGCGATGGACTTGTACGATCGAGCTATTAAAGGAGCCAAAGAAAATGAATATATCAATGAAGCAGCCCTCGCTTATGAATTAGCTGCAAAGTTTTATCTATCCCAAGGTAAAGACCTTACTGCTAAAGCTTATATGCAAGAAGCTCGCTATCACTATCAAATTTGGGGCGCTACTGCTAAAGTCAAAGACTTAGAAAAACGATATTCTCAATTATTAACTACAACTCAAGGAACAACTAAAGAGATCCAAGTTACCGCAACAGTCACAAGCACTGGTTCTGCTTCCAATTTAGATATCGCTACAGTGCTGAAAGCAACCAGCACGATTTCTGGGGAAATTGTGCTGGATAAATTACTGTCTAGTTTGATGAAAATTCTCATTGAGAATGCTGGAGCACAAACAGGCTACTTGATTTTAAGCAGTCAGGGAAATGATGGAAAGACAACTACTTTACAAATTGAAGCTCAAGGAACAATTGATAGCGAACTGGTGACAGTGTTGCAATCAATTTCTGTTACCAACACTCAATTTATTTCCGAAGCAATTGTCAATTATGTTGCTCGTACTCAAGAAAGTGTCGTCCTAAATGATGCTACTAAAGAAGGTAAGTTTACCAACGATCCTTATGTTAAGCGGCATCAGCCTAAGTCAATTCTATGCGTACCGCTAATTAATCAAGGAAAACTTATTAGTATTGTTTACTTAGAAAACAATCTCACAGTAGGGGCATTTACTCCTAAAAGGTTGGAAGTTTTAAAACTATTATCTTCACAAGCGGCAATTTCTTTAGAAAATGCCAAGTTATATACGCAATTAGAAGACTACAATCTTACCTTAGAGCAAAAAGTAGAAGAACGCACAATTAAACTAGCTGATGCCAATCAAGAAATTACCATTCTTAACGAGCGATTGAAAGCAGAAAATGTGCGGATGTCTGCGGAGTTGGATGTGACTCGCAAACTGCAACAGATGATTTTACCCAAGGAAGAAGAAATCAGCGAAATAGAAGGGTTAGAAATAGCTGGGTTTATGGAACCGGCTGATGAAGTAGGTGGCGATTATTACGATATACTGCAACAAGCAGGCAAAGTTAAAATTTGCATTGGTGATGTTACGGGACACGGATTAGAATCGGGAATGTTGATGATTATGGCTCAAACGGCGGTGCGAACTCTACTCGAAAGTAATGAAACCAATCCGGTTAAATTTCTGGATATTCTCAATCACACGCTTTACAAAAATGTTTCGCGGATGAATTCTGATAAAAATATGACGCTAGCTTTGCTAGACTATTCCCAGGGAACTGTGACTATCAGCGGACAGCATGAGGAAGTTATTGTTGTGCGTGCTGATGGGGAAGTGGAGTTGATCGATACAATGGATTTAGGGTTTCCGATTGGACTAGAATTAGACATTGCTGATTTTATTTCTCAAACTCAGGTGCAGTTGCATCCGGGAGATGGAGTGGTGCTTTATACGGATGGAATTACGGAAGCTATCAACATGAAGAAACAGGAATATGGGTTAGAGCGTTTGTGCGAAGTAGTCAGTAATTCTTGGCACAAATCAGTGAGGGAAATCCGCGAATCTGTGATTGAGGACGTGCGGCGACATATTGGTGAGCAAAAGGTTTATGATGATATTACTTTGGTGGTACTTAAACAAACATAAGCTCGACTTTTTAAAGCGCGAAAATAAGCGGCGTGGCTGTTTGCTGATTGCTTGCGCCTGAATCCGGGCGATCGCGTTGCGAAAATCTATTGGGAACGTTACCAGCATTGGTAATTAGTTAATCCTTTGGTCTAATTTGATATTTACATCTGGATCAATATTTTGACTGTCTATGAGCTAATATGGATCAAACAATCAATTAGCAAAGACCAATAGCCAAAGACCAATAGCCAAAGACCAATAGCTCATAACTAATAGACATCTTTAGAAGAATGACTATAACTGCACCAGTCCAGAAAAAACAGCCCAGGGCATCCGATTCCGGGTTGACGAGGTAGAGATAACGCGGAAGCGTTTACCCGTGCGCTTTGCTGGCTCAATGCTTAAGCAACAACTTGAAAGCAAATTGTTAGTGTTTAGTCACAGTAGCAATTTTAAATTGATCAAATCCTGCCATACTCATCCTTTAGCCGAAGCTGTTGGTCATGCCTTCAATGACCATCGCCCCTTATTATTAATTAACACCTGATATAATCTGGATGACTATTGCCCAAGGCTTTGCTGAACATATTAACAACCATGCGGAAAGTTTGCGCTCTCAATTTTTTAAGCATCAGGGGAAACAAGAGCTTAAGGTTGCAGTAGATTGTCCCATTCAACGTGAGCAGTGGCCTGATATCATGCAACAATGGGCCTTACAGATTCGCGATCATGTGGGAGCCGAAATGTATGGAGTGCTAGAGTGTAGTTTTACCACTACCACTCCCATCACTAAAACGGCCAGCCCTATTGTAATGATGGATACATTTAGAAAGTATTTTGACTATAGTATGTATGGCGTTTGTGGCATTCCTAGCATTATATTTCTCGGTAGTGTTGAGGACTGGCAAAGTATTTACGATCGAGTCAAAACCATCGCTAAGTATGACTTAGATTGGTGGACAGATCGATTATTACCCATCTGTGAGGAGTTCATTAAAACTGCATCGGGTCAACCTTCCCTAGAGTTTTGGCGTAAGATATATAAACCAGAACAGATTTACGGCGGACAGCTAATTAACGGTTGGTTAGCTGATCTATTTCCTTATATTGAAGCATCACACTCTGAAAGTGCACCCCTTTTAGTTAAAAATCCAATTTTAGCTATTCCTCGTTCCCAACTAACTGTTGAAGATGGTCTTTTTACAAAAGTCCTACCTAAAGGTCTCTCCAGAGTCAACTGTAAATTGATCTATGACCCTCAAAAGCTGGGAGTAACAGTTGAGTCTAGTATAGAAATCGTGGCTGGTTTTATCGGGGTGCGTCAAGATGAAAAATCAGGGACATTACAACCAGAAATAGGTTGGGCGGTAATTCCTGGTAAAAGTTAACGGTTAACTTTTACCAAGATTGACATTGGTATAAATACAGCAAGTGCCCTAACATATTTTTAGGGAAATGCTATCAATTGGCTGGCAATTTCGATTGAGGCAAATATTCCCGTGCAAACAGGTTGATCGCCTCTGCTAAATCACCTGCACTGCGGTCTAGCTGAGTCTTGGCGCGGTGTTCGCTTCCCAATTCAAGTTGGGGATCGCATCAATGCCAGTGCGATCCTTACCGCCATCATTTCGGACAATGTAGTCACCGTTGAACCGAGAATCTTCTTGTTGTTGCGGTGAACTATTTGCTCGTTGCCTAACTTCCCAGCATTTGCAGCTTGTACAAACTGGCATACAAACCTTCTAGCTGCAACAATTCTTCGTGGCTGCCAGACTCTACTAATTGCCCGCGTTTGAGTACCAAAATGCGATCGACATTTCGGATAGTCGAGAGCCTGTGGGCAATGATTATAGCCGTTCTGTCCTCCATCAAACGCTCCAAAGCCTCTTGAATTAAAGCTTCCGTCGCCACATCCAAACTAGCAGTAGCCTCGTCTAGCACTAAAATACTGGGATTGCGAATGGCGGCGCGAGCAAACGCTAATAATTGCTTTTGTCCCCCCGAAAGATTAGTTCCCCGTTCCCGCAATTGCGTGTCATAACCTTGAGGTAACTCTTCAATGAAACGAGCAACATTCGTCTTTTCTGCTGCTGCTTGAATTTCAGCGATTGAGTAATTTTCTCCCAGGCTAATATTGCTCTTCACATCGCCAGCAAATAGAAAGCCATCTTGAATAATCACGCCTACGTGTCGGCGCAATTCTGCTTGAGGCAAATCGCGAATATCCACACCATCGATCAGAATGCGTCCTCGCGTCGGCTCGTAAAGGCGGCACAGGAGACGGATAATCGAACTTTTGCCCGCACCGGTGGGGCCGACTAATGCTACTTTTTCGCCGGATGCGATCGTAAAATTGAGGTTTTGCAGGACGTATTCGTGATCTTTGTAGGCAAACCACACATTGTCAAATTGAATTTCTCCTGATGCGAATTCATTCGATTTTAGATGAAAATTTTGCGGTTTATGATTGTTAATTGATCGACGATATTCTGAAGTCTCAGGACTTTGATTATTCTCTGCCAATTCTGGCTCCGTTGAAGATAAGTTATAGGAAATTGTCTCAGGATGACCGATAATCAGCAGTGGCGAGTAATACTCCCTTCTTCCTTCTTCCCTCTTCCTTCTTCCTTCTTCCTTCTTCCCTCTTCCTTCTTCCTTCTGTACGATAGTTCGATCTTGAATTTCGATCGGTTCGTTGAGAATATCGCTAATCCGTTCGACGGCGGTAAATCCTGCTTGAATCGCGGTAAATTTCTCGGCAAATTGCCGCAGCGGATCGAAGAGACGCTGAGCAAATAAAATAAATGCCGAGAGAGTACCAAAGTTAAGATTACCTTGCAGAACTTTTTCACCGCCCAGCCACAAAACGGCTCCAATTGCCACTAAAGCAATCCATTCCAATGTCGCAGATACCGCAGAGTCGTAAAAGATTGTGGTGTCAACTGCTTTGATGTAGCGTTTGTTGGTGACTCTAAACAATTCTGAGTTGAATCTTTCGCGGCGGAATAGCTGCACTACGCCAATACCAGTCAGGTTTTCTTGCAGTTGGGCGTTAAGATCGGAAAGTTCTTCTCTGGTAGTGTAATTTGCTCGGCGATATTGGTTCTGAAAATAAACGATTAGTGCGGTAATTGGTATCATCATTGTCACCAACATTAAAGCTAGTTCCCACTGCATGGTAAACATGAAAATGGCAATTACTAAAATTGAAAATAAATCGCTGACAATCCCGATCGCCCCGCTGGAAAATACTTCTCCCAAAGCTTCGACATCGCTGGTGAGCCGCGTCATCAATTTACCGACAGGAGTGCGATCGAAAAATCGCACTGCTAGCGATGTGACGTGGGCGAACAAATCATTTCTAATATCAGTTGTAATTATTTGCCCTACTTTTGTGACTAAATAGCCTTGAACTGATTGCAGTCCCAATCTAAATGTTATAGTTAGCATCAGCAAAACTGCTAACAGGTTTAATGCAGCAGATAAAGGTAATCCCCGCAAGAACTCATAGGTAGGTTCCGCTCGAATTACCGAAATTGCCTGTCCGATCAGAATCGGTTGAATTGCTCCTGAGACTGCTAGGGGTACTAATAGTGCGATCGAAATAATCAGCAAGCGTTTGCTGCGGGTTGCGTAAGATGCCAACCTCAAGAATAACCGCCAGTCTGTTTCGCGGCGGGGTTGGTTTTCGGTGTCTGCTACGGGTGAGGAAATGGTCATTCGATTTTAGATTTTAGATTTTAGATTTTAGATTGCAGAAGCGATTCTGCTAAATTTCGGGGCTTTTGCTGGGATATTGAGCTTTTTTGCTCCGCAGCTTTTAGGGCGGGCGCGCCCTCGAAGTTCACTCAGTCTTTGAGCAGATAAGCTGTAAAATATATCCAAGTAATAATTGTAGCAAATCCAGTCAGTTAAATTATGGAATCTTCTACACCGAGATCAATTATTTATCCAGACATATAGAAACACCTAGATTGTATCTGAGACAATTTACGCCAGTCTATTGAGATGAGCTATAGAGCATCTACAGCGATTCAGAAGTAATGAAATACCTCTCGGAGGTTAGAACTAGAGAAGCAACAGCAAGCGCCGTTCATACCATATTAAAACGTTGGGAATAAAACAACTCCAGTCGATTAAAAACGATAAAATTGGTTCGTAGTGCGGACTTTAGTCCGCTCTTAATTTGCGGACTAAAGTCCGCACTACGAACGATTAGAAGCATTTTTTGCGATTTTAAATTATGGATTTAACATATTAAAGTTGGAGGGAATAGTTGCGATCGCCCGCACAGAAAATATCGCCTCCCAGCGGGTAATACAGAAAATTAGCATAAAATCTGAAAAAAATGCTCATTATTACCACATTGATGTAGTATATGATGCTGTTTCGCGATAAAGTTACCAGTGCCAAGTATCTTCGTAGCACGTTTAAATTACTCACATCAAAAATTAGCATTATTGTCAGCAGACAACTACGAATTCCTTTGTAATTGCTTGTTAACTTTAATAATCTTCTTGTCAAAATACTCTTTTCTGTGTCCCAATCTTTTCGCCACTTCCAACCCTTTTTGATAGGATTCCAAAGCTTTATCGTAAGCCTTCATTTCTTGATAAACTTGACCGATATTGTCGTAAGCATTCATCAATCCGTACCAATTGTAAGCCCGTTCTTCCAACAGCAACTGCATTTGATAAATCCGCAAAGTCGGCTCCCACTGCTTTTGCGCTCGGTAAAGCAGTGCTAATTTGTCCAAAGCTTCGCTAGCTTGAGCGTACTGTTGAATGGGGACAGCTAAATTATAAGCTTCCTGATAGTATTGAGCTGCTAAGTTGATTTGACCTATACTTTGGTAATCGGTGGCGATCGCAATTTTTAGCGGCGGTATAGCGCTGGGGTTTTGCAGGTTAAGATACACGGATGCTAATTTTTCCCTGGCTGCGATCGCCTTTAGGGGTTGTTTCGACTGCTGGTAAACGTAGGCCAACTGTTTCAGAGCATCCACCTCAGTTGGAGCAGTTACAGGCTGCGGTGGCGCGCCGTTTCCCGCTGATACAACAGAATTTTGTACCGCAGCATTAGCCGCAAATAAAGCGCGGTTTTCCTGAATTAAACTTGCCAATTCCTCATACACGGGAGCAGCTTTCTCGTAACTGAGCCAATTAATGTGAATTAGCCCGATCGCCTTTAAAATCCTACCCTCAGCCAATATATCTTGGTTTTGGCGCGCATTTTCGAGAATTTGTTGGTAAACTTCTACAGTCGGGCCCTTAGCCCGCACCTGGCCAAAAGCCGCAGCCAAAGCCGGGAGCAAATCAAGATCGATCGGTACTTGCGATTTCACTTGTTTGTGAATTGCTTCCAGCCGTTTAGTAATAAGCTGTAGTTCGATGTTTTTATTGCTACTCCAAGCAACACTTCCCACCCGACTCAAAGCAGCAATTTCCGCCGCCGGGCCCAAATACCTACGCAGCCGCAATTCTCGGAACCAAATATCAAAAGCACCAGCCCCATCTCCAGCTTGTAGTTTAGCCGCTGCTTCTAAGTTTAACTGTTCCAAAGCCGCTGTCAGTTCGTCCCGCTGACTGCTGCTCAAAGATTCACCGGCGGGATTTAGCGGATCGGGGGTGGTAATTTCTAGAGGATTAGGAGAAAATTGATCGAGGCCCGGTGGATTAGTTTGGGCGCTAGCAATAGAACCAGCACACAGCCACAAAAAAAGCAAGCACCCAATGGGCACAGAATTTCTCATCAAAGAAATATGATTGCCGCGATTCGGCATCCCTGCTGGAAACATCAAATTTTGCATATCTACAAAATGGTATAAATTATGTCACAAAGATGGCACATAAGCAAACTGTTCAACAAGAGCAACAAAATAAAATTTAGCGCACTGAGCAATTATTGGGATTTTAAGGCGTTGGGCGATCGTCTTCGTTGCAGCCCCCGTAGGGGCGGGCTTCGCCAACGCCTTTTGCGCTTATTCAGTGTAACCCTAATTCTGTTAACCATATGCACGGCTTGCGCGCCTCCCGCAGTTGCTAGAGACCGCTCTTTTCCTGAAATGTCCCTGGAATTTTTAGGCGAGTACCAATTGCCAAAAATGAATTTTGAAGGAACACCAGTCGGCGGCTTGTCAGGAATTACCTACGATCCAAAAGGTATTAGTGGCGTGACTTCCAAAGCTTATCGGTTTTACGCTATTTCCGACGACAAGAGCGAAAACGGAGAAGCCAGATTTTACAGTCTCCGACTCGATCTCGCATCCAGCGATCCAGCAAATATTCGCCTGAAAAAAGTTGCCGTTGAAAGCGTTACCTCCCTCAAGAAAGCAGACGGTGAAACCTTTGCTTGGGGCTCCATAAATCCCGAAGGCATCGCCCTTTCTCCCCGCAATTCAGTATTTGTCGCCAGCGGAGGCTTTACTCATGCTAACATCCCTCCTTTTGTCGGCGAATTTGACCTCACAACCGGGAAATTGCGGGGTAATTTACCTATTCCCAAACGCTACATTCCCGATGCTAGCGACGAACAACAGCAGCAAGGAGTTCTGGACAATTTAGGTTTTGAATCTTTAACCATCGATCCAGAAACCTTTAGTCCGGGCGGTCTCGATCCGTTTCGCTTGTTCGCAGCGAGTGCAGCGCCGTTAATGCAAGATTTAGACCCGGAACAAGCCAGCAAGCTCCGTATTTTACATTATATCATCGTCGATAAAACGCCGCAGTTAGTCTCAGAAAATCTTTACAAATTAGACGAAGTTCCCATGAGTGTTGGGAACGGATTAACAGAATTAGTAACTGTCGGCGGCGGTCAAATGCTGAGTTTAGAGCGTTCTTTTGGGCTGTCGGGATACAGCGCTAGAATTTATCAACTAGCGGTGGGCGCAGCGACAGATACTTCGAGAATCAAGAGTTTTAAAGGGTCAATGGCTGCGGTAGAACCTGTTAGAAAGAAGTTGCTGTTTGACTTGAGCGAACTGGGAATTCCGCTGTACGATTTAGAGGGAATGACTCTCGGCCCGCGCTTGCCTGACGGCAGCCAAGGTTTAGTTTTAGTCAGCGATGATCATTTTGACGAAGCGCAGAAAACTCAATTTCTTTTGTTGAGTTTAAAAAGGAAAAGTTAGGTCGTAAATACTGTTTTGAAAAGTCAAGGGTTAGGATCTAAAATTTAATAACTTAAGCACCTTCTACAGTTCTTTCTCCTGTAAGTTGCCAGAGCAAAGGAGGCAGAGCCTCCGGATCTGCATTACCAGGCTCTGCCTGGTAACGAGCAATCGCTTAAGTTATGAAATTTTCATTCCTAAACCAATACGGCTGTTGGCAAAAGTTAAATTTGCAACAGCTTGTTACTTGTTTCCAAAATATCCTGCCATTCCTCCTCCGAAAGCGGCTGCACTTCCAAATCGATCGCAAAACAACGACAAGCCGCCGCACTCAAAACATCAATTACAGTTGCAATCAAATCATCTCCCCCTTCAGATAGAGGTAATTTCACAGGAATTAATT
>Ga0105047_10004638_pt1 | contig 23854 bp, 22 predicted proteins | sample MAT04_FD_78384 | JGI IMG/M metagenome (GOLD analysis project Ga0105047, IMG submission 78384) | Freshwater microbial communities from Lake Fryxell liftoff mats and glacier meltwater in Antarctica - MAT-04 (megahit assembly) | ecosystem: Environmental > Aquatic > Freshwater > Ice > Liftoff... | reverse complement strand
GCCGCCTGACCGCCGTCTGCCCGCCGCCTGCCCGCCATGCCGCAGTTGAAGGCCGCCGCAGCGAAAGCGCCCGTCGCGCCGCCCGCGGCCACGGGCCGGCCGACCTACCAGAAGTTCGCGGTGGACGTGCAGCCCAGCGCCATCGACGGCCGGGGCGCCTTCGCCGCCGAGGCCGTGCCGGCGCGGCTGAAGATAGGCGAGATCCGCGGCGAGAGCATCAGCGTGCAGGAAGGGCGCATCCGCGCCACGCGCACCGAACGCATCATGATCGTCGAGCTGAGCGAGCGGAAGGCCATCGACTTCAGCAAGAGCGCCGACCCCATGCGCTACACCAACCACAGCTGCCGGCCCAACGCCCGGCTGTGCATCCGCCAGGGGCGGGTGGAGTTCTACGCGCTGCGTGCGATTGCCGCCGGCGAAGAGATCACGGTGGACTACGGCGAGACCCACCACGAAGGCCGTCTGGCCTGCCGCTGTGGCGTGGCGGGCTGCCGCGGCGCGCTGTAGGCGCGCCGGCAGCGCCTCAAGTCGCCGCCGCCGCTGCCGATAGACCAGCAAGCAACTTCCACGCGGGCCGCAGTTCTGCCGGCGTGGGCTGCGCCAGCGCTCACCGGCAACGGGTCGCGCGCCCGCCCGCCCCACATCCAGAAGGACTGCAAACCATGAAAGCTCTGCTCGCCATCACCCTGCTCGCCGCCGCCGGCATCGCCCACGCCAACGACCCCAAGGACGCCATCGCCAAGCTCGACGCCCGGCTGACCAAGATCGGTGCCGCCAAGGTCGAGGGCACCGACAAGGCCGGCGACAAGACCGTCGGCGCGCTCTTCTTCGGCCCGCGCAAGATCAACAACAACTACGACGTCGTCGACGAGATCAAGAAGTCCACCGGCGCCAGCGCCACCATCTTCGTCAAGGAAGGCGACGAGTTCGTGCGCGTCAGCACCAACGTGCTCACGCCCGAGGGCAAGCGCGGCGTCGGCACGGCGCTGGCACGTGCCAAGGCCTACGAAGCCGTCTCCAAGGGTGACCCGTACTGCGGCGTAGTCGAAGTACTGGGCACCTCGCTCGACTCCTGCTACCACCCGATCAAGGACGGTGGCGGCAAGGTCGTCGGCGTCACCTACGTTGGCTACAAGAAGTAGGGCGCCCGCCCTGCCCGCGCCCTGGAACATGCCCCTGCAAGTGATGCCATGAAAGCCTTTGCTCTGCTGTCTGCCTGGTTCGACACGGTGTCCATCGGCAAGCGCCTGACGCTGGCCTTCGGTGCCGTGCTGCTGCTCACCGCCGTGCTGGGTGGCGCCTCGATATTCAACCTGGCGCGCGTCAACGGCGCGTCCGACGAGCTGGCATCCAAGTGGCTGCCCGGGGTGGGCGCCACCGGTGCCGCGCGCACGGCGATGCTGGAGTACCGCGCCCTCGAGGTGAAACACGCCAGCGCCGCCGACGCCAGCTACCGCGCCGAGTACGAAGACAAGTTGAAAGAGGCCGCCGCTGCGGTGGCCGCCCACCTGGGGGCGCACGCCAACCTTACCGCCGGCGGTGACGAAGACCGCGCAGTGGCCGCGGCTGCGGCGGCCAAGTGGAAGGAGTACCTGGGCTTTGCCGAGAAGGTGCAGGCCTTCGGCCGCGCGGCCAAGGCCGAAGACGCGAAGGACCTGAGCGACGGCGCAGCCAAGATGAGTGCCGACGAGGCCATCGCCGCACTCGACAAGCTCACCGCCCTCGGTTTCGAGCGCGCCAACCAGGCCGCCGCGCTGGCCACGCAGCGCTATGAGTTCAGCCGCATCATGACGCTGGGCACGGTGCTGCTGGCGCTGCTGGTGGGCGTGTCGCTGGCGTGGCTGATCACGCGCAGCCTGCTGGCGCAGCTGGGCGGTGAGCCGTCGGTGGCGGCGGCCGTGGCACGCGCCGTGGCCGATGGCGACCTGAGCACCCCCATCCCCGTGCGCCCGGGCGACAGCACCAGCCTGCTGGCCGGGCTGCAGTTCATGCAGACCAGCCTGTCGCGCGTGGTGACGCAGGTGCGCAGCGGCTCCGAGCGTGTGGCCGGCGCCAGCCAGGAGATCGCCCAGGGCAATGCCGACCTGTCCGGCCGCACCGAGCAGCAGGCCAGCGCGCTGCAGCAGACCTCGGCGTCGATGGAGCAGCTGGGCAGCACCGTGACCCAGAACGCCCAGAGCGCACGCCAGGCCGACGCACTGGCCGGCAACGCCAGCACCGTGGCCGCGCGCGGCGGCGAGGCCGTGAGCCGCGTGGTGCAGACCATGCGCGGCATCAACGAGAGCAGCCGCCGCATTGCCGACATCATCGGCACCATCGACGGCATCGCGTTCCAGACCAACATCCTGGCGCTCAACGCTGCGGTGGAAGCCGCGCGCGCCGGCGAGCAGGGCCGCGGTTTCGCGGTCGTGGCCAGCGAGGTGCGCAACCTGGCGCAGCGCAGCGCCGAGGCGGCACGCGAGATCCGCAGCCTGATCGCGGCCAGCGTCGAACGTGTCGAGCAGGGCACGGCGCAGGTCGACGAGGCCGGCGCGACGATGACCGAGGTTGTCGGCGCCATCACCCGCGTGACGGCGATCGTGCGCGAGATCAGCGCCGCCAGCCAGGAACAGAGTGCCGGGGTGGCCCAGGTGGGCCAGGCCGTGACGCAGATGGACCAGACCACGCAGCGCAACGCCGCGCTGGTGGAACAAAGCGCGGCCGCGGCCGAGAGCCTGCGCCAGGAGGCGCAGTCGCTGGTCGAGGTGGTGGCGGCCTTCCGCCTGCAGCCCGGCGGCGCACACGCAGGCTGAGGCCGCCGCACCGCCGCCGGCCGGCCCGCCGCCAGCGTGCGGCGGGGGTCTGGCGGGATAATCCAGCGCATGAATCCGCTGCTCGCCCGCCTGCACCCCTACCCCTTCGAACGCTGGCGCGAGCTGACGGCCGACATCACGCCCAACCCGGCGCTGCGGCCGATCTCGCTGGGCATAGGCGAACCCAAGCACGCCACGCCGGCACTGATCGAACAGGCGCTGGTGCAGGCGCTGCCGACGCTGTCGGTCTACCCGGCGACGCTGGGCGAACCGGCGCTGCGCGAGGCCATCGCCGGCTGGGTGCAGCGTCGCTATGAAGTGACGGTGAACCCGGCAACGCAGGTGCTGCCGGTAAACGGCTCGCGCGAGGCGCTTTTTGCGCTGGCGCAGACCGTGCTTGACCCGACGACACCCGGCAGCGTCGTGGTCTGCCCCAACCCTTTTTATCAGATCTACGAAGGCGCGGCCCTGCTCGGCGGCGCCGACACCTTCTTCGCGCCCAGCGCGCCCCAGCGCAACTTCGCGACCGATTGGGACGCCGTGCCGCCCGAGGTGTGGGAGCGCACGAAACTGCTCTACACCTGCTCGCCCGGCAACCCCACCGGCGCGGTGATGCCGCTGGCAGAGTGGCAGCAGCTCTTCCAGCTGAGCGACCGTCACGGCTTTGTCATCGCCAGCGACGAGTGTTACAGCGAGATCTACTTCCGCGACGAGCCGCCGCTGGGCGCGCTGCAGGCCGCCCTGGCCCTGGGCCGCCCCGACTTCCACCGGCTGATCGCGCTGACCAGCCTGTCCAAGCGCAGCAACGTGCCGGGGCTGCGCTCGGGTTTCGTCGCCGGTGATGCCAGGCTGATCAAGGCCTTCCTGCTCTACCGCACCTACCACGGCAGCGCGATGGGCGGCATGGTGCAGCGGGCCAGCGCCGCGGCCTGGGCCGACGAGGCCCACGTGGTGGCCAACCGCGAGCTCTACCGCACCAAGTTCGCGCAGGTGACGCCGGTGCTGGCCGGCGCGCTGGACGTCGCGCTGCCCGACGCCGCCTTCTACCTGTGGGCCGGCATCCCCGGCCCGCCGGGCGCGGACGGCCGGCCCGACGACATCGCCTGGGCCCGCGGCCTGCTCGCTCAATACAATGTGCAGGTCCTGCCCGGCAGCCTGCTGGCCCGCACCGTCGAAGGCCTGGCCCCGGCCAACCCAGGGCAGGGCCGCATCCGCATGGCCCTGGTGGCCCCCGTTGCGGAATGCCTGGAAGCCGCGCACCGCATCGTCTCCTATACCGAAAGCCTCCGATGAGCACTGCTCAACTGCAACCGATCATCGACATGGCGTGGGAAGCACGCGCCGAGATCAGCGCCGTCAACGCCCCCGAGGTGCGTGAAGCGGTCGAACACGTCATCGCCGATCTCAACGGCGGGCGCCTGCGCGTGGCCGAGCGCCGCGGCGTCGGCGACTGGCAGGTCAACCAGTGGGTCAAGAAGGCCGTGCTGCTGAGCTTCCGCCTCAACGACAACAAGGCCATGCACGCCGGCGACCTGGGCTTCTTCGACAAGGTGCCCACCAAGTTCAGCAAGCTGGACGAAGCCGCGATGCGTGCATCCGGCGTGCGCATCGTTCCGCCGGCCGTGGCGCGCCGCGGCAGCTACCTGGCGAAGAACGTGGTCCTGATGCCCAGCTACGTGAACATCGGCGCCTACGTCGACGAAGGCACGATGGTCGACACCTGGGCCACCGTGGGTTCCTGCGCGCAGATCGGCAAGAACGTGCACCTGAGCGGCGGCGTCGGCATCGGCGGCGTGCTCGAGCCGCTGCAGGCCAACCCGACCATCATCGAGGACAACTGCTTCGTCGGCGCGCGCAGCGAGGTCGTCGAAGGTGTGATCGTCGAGGAGAACTCGGTCATCAGCATGGGTGTCTACATCGGCCAGAGCACGAAGATCTACGACCGCGCCACCGACACCGTCAGCTACGGCCGCATCCCGGCCGGCAGCGTGGTGGTCAGTGGCAACCTGCCCAGCGCCGATGGCAAGTACAGCCTGTATTGCGCAGTGATCGTGAAGAGGGTCGACGCGCAGACACGCGCCAAGACCAGCATCAACGAACTGCTCAGAGCATGAACAACAACCTCGTGAGCCGCGACCAAGTTCATGCACGGATCCGGCTCTGCCGGTCCGTCGCATACGCCCCCTTGGGGGATCGCGAGCGTAGCGAGCTAGGAGGCACCTGAACATGGCCAACAACCTCGAACGCGTATTGCGCCTGATGGCGGAGAAGAGTGCGTCGGACGTCTACATGTCGGCCAACACGCCCATCCTCATCAAGATCAACGGCCAGATCCTGCAGCTGTCGGATCAGGTGCTGACCACGCACCAGACGCGCCAGCTGCTGGCCGAGATGCTGGCGCCACAGCAACTCGAAGAGCTGGACGACACGGGGGAACTCAACGTCGGCATCAGCGTCTCGCGCGTGGGCAGCTTCCGGCTGTCGGCCTTCAAGCAGCGCGGCAGCATCGCCGCCGTCATCCGCTGCATCCCGTTCGAGATCCCGGCGCTCGACTCGCTGGGCGTGCCGCCGCTGCTGGCCCAGCTGGTCACCGAAAAGCGCGGCCTGATCCTGATGGTGGGTGCGACCGGCACCGGCAAGAGCACAACGCTGGCGTCGATGCTGGAGTGGCGCAACCAGCAGATGACCGGCCACATCCTCACCATCGAGGACCCGATCGAATTCCTCTTCAGCAACAAGAAGAGCATCATCAACCAGCGTGAAGTGGGGCGCGACACGCAGAGCCTGCAGATCGCGCTGAAAAACGCGCTGCGCCAGGCACCTGACTGCATCCTGATCGGCGAGATCCGCGACCGCGAAACCATGAGCGCCGCGCTCAGCTACGCGCTGTCGGGCCACCTGGTGCTGGCCACGCTGCACGCCAACAACAGCTACCACGCGATGGGCCGCATCATGTCCTTCTACACACCGGAGGCGCGGCCCACGCTGCTGTCCGACCTGTCCTCGGGCGTGCGCGCCATCGTCTCGCAGCGCCTGCTGCGCAGCAACGCCGGCGGCCGCGTGCCGGCCGTGGAAGTGCTGCTGAACACCAAGCTGGTGTCAGAGCTGATCGACAAGGGCGACATCTCGGGCATCAAGGAAGCGGTGGAGAAATCGCTGGCCGAAGGTTCGCGCACCTTCGAGTCCGACATCGCGCGCCTCATCGCCGAAGGCGTGGTCTCGCGCGACGAGGGCTTGGCCTACGCCGATTCGCCCACCAACCTGCTGTGGCGGCTGCAGAACGAGCAGGCGCCGGCCTCGCGCATCGTGGCCAAGAAGGAAGAGAACGAGGCCGCCAGCTTCACCGAGATCGCCATCGACGTGCGCCCGGAAGAAACCCGCTCGGGCGGCAATCCGACCTGGTCGGCCACCAAACGATGAGCACCGGCGACACGCTGCGGCTGGCCGAGGCGTTGATCGCCTGCCGCTCCGTCACGCCGGCCGATGGCGGCTGCCAGGCGCTGCTGACGCAGCGGCTGCAGGGCGCGGGATTTGCCTGCGAAGCACTCGACGCCGGCCCGCCGGAAGCCCGCGTGGCCAACCTGTGGGCGGTGCACGACGCGGGCATCCCCGGCCCGACCCTGGTCTTCGCCGGCCACACCGACGTCGTGCCCGCCGGCCCGCTGGAACGCTGGGCCAGCGACCCCTTCGTGCCCACGCACCGCCCCGGTCCGAATGGCAACCGCCTGTATGGCCGCGGCGCCGCCGACATGAAGGCTGCCGTGGCCGCGATGGCGGTGGCGGCGAGCGAATATGCCGTCGCCGACCCGCAGCACCGCGGGCGCGTGGCCCTGCTCATCACCAGCGACGAGGAAGGCCCGGCGCTGCACGGCACGCGCCACGCCGTTGAGATGCTGCAGGCGCGCGGCGAGAAACTCGACGCCTGCATCGTCGGCGAGCCGACCTCGGTCGACCGGCTGGGCGACATGGTGAAGAACGGCCGCCGCGGCACGTTTTCGGGCCGGCTGCGCGTGATCGGCGTGCAGGGCCACATCGCCTACCCGCAGCTGGCTAAGAACCCGCTGCACACGCTGGCGCCGGCGCTGGCCGAGCTGGTGGCCCTGCACTGGGACGCCGGCAACGCCTTTTTCCCGCCGACGAGTTTCCAGGTCAGCAACATCCACGCCGGCACGGGTGCGCTGAACGTCATTCCCGGCGACCTGCTGCTCGACTTCAACTTCCGCTTCAGCACCGAGTCGACTCCGGCCTCGCTGCGCCAGCGTGTCGAGGCCGTGCTGCAACGCCACGGCGTCGAACACGAACTGCAGTGGACGCTGGGCGGCGAGCCCTTCCTCACCACACCGGGCACGCTCAGCGAAGCGCTGCTGGCCGCCATCGGCAGCGAGTGCGGCCTGACCCCCGGGCTCGGCACGGAAATGAGCACGACGGGCGGCACCTCCGACGGCCGCTTCATCGCCCGCATCTGCCCGCAGGTGATGGAGTTCGGCGTCATCAACGAAAGCATCCACAAGATCGACGAGTGGGTCGACGTGGCGGCGCTGGAGCCGCTGAAGCAGGTCTACCGGCACACGCTCGAACGGTTTCTGGCATGACCGTGCTGGAACTCGTGCAGCAGGCCGAGGCCGCGCTGCTGGCGGCCGGCGTGCACTTCGGCCACGGCACCACCAACGCCTACGACGAAGCCGCCTGGCTGGTGCTGTGGCGACTGGGGCTGCCGCTGGACGCCCTCGACGCGGTGGCCGATCAGGACGTGGCCCCGGTGCAAGCCGAACAGGTGCGCGCGCTGGTGGCCGAACGCATCCACACGCGCAAGCCCGCGGCCTACCTCACTGGCGAGGCCTGGCTGCAGGGTGTGCCGTTCTACGTCGACGAACGCGCCATCGTGCCGCGCTCGCTGATCGCCGAGCCGCTGGCCGAAGGCAGCATCGACGTCTGGCTGACCGAGCGTACAAAACATGTGCTCGACCTGTGCACCGGCAACGGCAGCCTGGCCGTGCTGGCCGCGCTGGCCTGGCCCGAGGTGACGGTGGACGCCACCGACCTTTCCGCCGACGCGCTGGCCGTGGCCGCGCGCAACGTGCAGCGCCACGGCCTGGCCGATCGCATCACGCTGCTGCAGGGCGACGGTCTGGCCGCGGTGGCCGGCCGGCGCTACGACCTCGTCCTGTGCAACCCGCCCTACGTCAACCGGCGGGCGATGGCCGAACTGCCGGCCGAGTACCGCGCCGAACCGGCGCTGGCGCTGGACGGCAACCTGCACGGCGGCGACGACGGCATGGACTTCATCCGCCGCCTGCTCGCCGAGGCCCCGGCCCACCTGACCGGCGACGCCGTGCTGGTGCTCGAGATCGGCCACGAACGGCCGCACTTCGAGGCCGCCTTCCCCCTGCTGGACGTGGTGTGGCTGAGCACCAGCGCCGGCGACGAGCAGGTGCTGCTCGTCACGGCCGAAGCGCTGCGCGCGCACCAACCCGAGACCCCATGATCCAGATCTCCCAAGTGACCTTGCGCCGTGGCGTGAAGGTGGTGCTGAGCAACGCCAGCGTCACCCTGCAGCCGCGCGAGAAGGTCGGCCTCATCGGCCGCAACGGCGCCGGCAAGTCGAGCCTGTTTTCGCTGCTCACGCACCGCCTGCAGTCGGATGCCGGCGACGTCGACCTCCCGCCGCGCTGGCGTGTCGGCGAAGTGGCGCAGGACGTGCCCGAAACCGAGGACGGCGCCACCGACTACGTGCTGCAGGGCGACCTGCCGTTGATGCAAGCACAGACGGCGCTGGACGCCGCCGAGGCCGCCGACGACGGCCACGCGATGGCCGACGCCCACCAGGCGCTGGACGAAGCCGGCGCCTTCGACGCCCGCGCCCGCGCCCAGGCGCTTCTGATGGGCCTGGGCTTTCGCGGCGACCAGCTCGACGCGCCGGTGAACACCTTCTCGGGCGGCTGGCGCATGCGCCTGCAGCTGGCGCGCGCGCTGATGTGTCCGTCCGACCTGCTGCTGCTGGACGAGCCGACCAACCACCTCGACCTCGACGCGCTGGTCTGGCTGGAAGCCTGGCTCAAACGCTACGACGGGCTGATGGTCGTCATCAGCCACGACCGCGAATTCCTCGACGCCATCTGCAACGTCATCGTGCACCTGGACGACCTGCAGCTGACACGCTACACGGGCAACTACACGGCCTTCGAGGAACTGCGCGCCGAGCGCATGAACCAGGCCGCGGCGGCCTTCTCGAAACAGCAGGAACGCGTGGCCCACCTGCAGAAGTTCATCGACCGCTTCAAGGCCAAGGCCAGCAAGGCCAAGCAGGCGCAAAGCCGCGTCAAGGCGCTGGCGCGCATGGAACGGCTGGCGCCGGTGATGACCGCGGGCGACTTCAACTTCGAGTTCCGCGAGCCGCTGAGCCTGCCCAACCCGATGCTGAGCTTCGACGACATCAGCTGCGGCTACAACGGTGTGCCCATCGTCAGGAACTTCAGCCGCAGCGTGCTGGCCGGCCAGCGCATCGGCATCCTGGGCGCCAACGGCCAGGGCAAGTCGACGCTGGTGAAAACGATCGCCGGCGACCTGCCGCTGGTCAGCGGCCAGACGACGCAGGGCAAGGGCCTGGTGATCGGCTACTTCGCGCAGCAGGAAGTGGACGTGCTGCACCTCGACGACGGCCCACTGATGCACATGGTGCGGCTGGCACGCGACGTCGGCCCGCCGGCGCGTGAACAGGAACTGCGCGACTTCCTCGGCAGCTTCCGCTTCGTCGGCGAAATGGTGCAGCAATCGGTCGGCTCGCTGTCCGGCGGCGAAAAGGCGCGCCTGGTGCTGGCCATGCTGGTGTGGCAGCGCCCCAACCTGCTGCTGATGGACGAGCCGACCAACCACCTCGACCTGACCACGCGTGAGGCGCTGTCGATCGCGCTCAACGAGTTCGAAGGCACGGTGATGCTGGTCAGCCACGACCGCGCGTTGCTGCGCGAGACCTGCGACGAGTTCTGGCTGGTGGCGAAAGGCCGCGTCGAGCCCTTCGACGGCGACCTGGACGATTACCAGAAGTGGCTGCTGGAGGTGTCGCGTGCCAACGCGCGTGGCCAGCCCATACCCGATCCGCCGCGCGCTGGCGGTGCGGCACCCGAGACGCCAGCGCCCAAGGCCAAGGCCGCCGCACCGACGCCCACGGCCCAGACCGCCAAGCCGGCTGCGCCCAAGCCCGTCGCGCCCAAACCCGCGACGCGCGACGACCGCCAGAGCAACAAGGCGGCGCGCATCAAGCAGGCCGAGGCGACACGCCCGCTGCGCAACGAACTGCAGCGCATCGACGAGCGCCTGGCCAAGCTGGGCAAGGAGAAAGCCGAGATCGAGGCCGCGCTGTCGCGGCCCGATGCCAGCGCCGACGCCTACGCCGAGCTCGGCCGCCGCCTGGCCCACGTGGCCGCCGAAGTGTCGATGCTGGAAGAGCGCTGGATCGAGGTGCAGACCGAGCTCGAGGCCAAGCAGTCGGCCTGAATCCCGGTGCCGCGGTGCCGGTCTCTTGGCATCGTGGCTGGGCACCAACCCTGAACAGCTGTTCGCCTCGGGCTACTCGGCCGGCTTCATCGGTGCCATGAAGGCGGTGGCGGCGCGCCAGAAGATCAGCCGCCCGGCCGCGGTGTCGATCACCGCCGAGGTCGCCATCGGCCCCATGCCGGGCAAGCCCGGCGCCTTCGGCATCAGCGTGGCCAGGGCCGTCAGCGTGCCCGGCATGCACAAGGCCGCGATGCAGGCCCTGGTGGCCACGGCGCACGAGGTCTGCCCCTACTCGAACGCCACGCGCGGCAACGTCGACGTCACGTTGACGGTGGTCTGACGTGCGGCAGAGGCGACACGGTGGCGCCCCCCAGGCACGGGGTGGCCACCGTGGTCGGCACGCCGCTGTCACGGCAATGTCACGCGGCAGACATAAGGTCGTCCGACTTTCAATCTGCACGCGTCCACACCGCCGCGCATCGCCATGCTCAATCGACTCTGTGCCACCGCCGTCGCCGCGGCCGCCACCCTCTGTCTTTCCTCCCAGGCCTTTGGCCAGGCGCTCGCCGTATCCAAGCTCTGGGCCACCCCCAGCGGCGCAGGCTTCTCGTCGGAGATCGGCGCCTGGGACATCGGCACGCAGAGCCTGTTCGTGATTGGCGGCAAGGGCATCGAGGTGCTGCGCCTGGACGGCACGGTCGCCGCTTCGTTCGACGCGCTGGCCGCGGGCCTGGGTGCGGTGAACAGCATCTCCATCAGCAACGGCATCGCCGCCGTCGCCTTCAACAACCCGACGGTGCAGAACCCGGGCACGGTGCAGTTTTTCGACACCACCCTGTTCCGCAGCAGCGGAGGTGCGGCGGCGCTGCTGGGCAGCGTCAACGTCGGCGCGGTGCCCGACATGCTGACCTGGACGGCCAACGGCACGCGGCTGCTGGTGGCCAACGAGGGCGAGCGCCAGAGCAACACCGTCAACCCTGCCGGCAGCATCAGCCTGATCCAGTTCAACGCGGCAGCGCCGGCTGCGTCCGTCGTCAGCACGCTGGGCTTCGGCGCCTGGGACGGCCAGGAAGCCATGCTGCGCGCCCAGGGCGTGCGCATCCAGGCTGGCGTAGCAGCGTCGATCGCGCTCGAGCCCGAGTACATCGCGGTGTCCGCGGACGGCCGTAGCGCGCACGTCACGCTGCAGGAGGCCAACGCCATCGCCATCATCGACCTGGCGTCGGCCACGCCTTCGGTGACGCAGATCCGCAGCCTGGGCCTGAAGGACTTCAGCCTGCCCGGCAACCGCATCGACCCGTCCGACCAGGACGGCGGCGCGACGCTGCGCAATGTGCCCGTCAAGGGTCTGTACATGCCGGACACCATCGCGTCGTACGCGGTCGGCGGCCGCACCTTCTACGTGATGGCCAACGAAGGCGACGCGGCGGTCGACGACAGCGACATCGTGCGCTTCGGCAACGCCGCAGTGACGCTGGACGCCAGCGTCTTCAACGGCGCCACTGCCGAATCGGTGCTGAAGGCCAACAGCGTGCTGGGCCGCCTGAACATCGTCAAAAACGGCGCCACCGGCGATGGCAACACCACCAACATGACCGAGATCGTCGCCCTGGGCGGCCGCTCGTTCAGCATCCGCGATGACACCGGCGCCCTGGTGTACGACAGCGGCGACACGCTGGAGGCCGCTGTGCTGGCCGCCAGCGGCCTGTATGCCGACGCGCGCAGCGACGACAAGGGCGTCGAGCCCGAAGGCGTGGCGCTGTTCAGCCTGGGCGGGCGCACCATCGCGGCCATCGGCCTGGAGCGCACCACCCGCGGCGTGATCGCGTTGTACGACATCACCGACCCGGCCAATGCCAGCTTCCTGCAGCTGATCGACTCTGGCAGCACGGCACAGGCGCGCGTCGAAGGCATCACGGCGTTCGAGGCCGACGGCCGCACCTTCCTGGTGATGCACAACGAAGACCCGTCGAACACGACGGTGCTGTTCGAAGTCAGCGTGGTGCCCGAGCCCGGCACCTGGGCCCTGATGGCCGCCGGCCTGCTGGCCGTGACCGGCATGGCGCGCCGCCGCCGCCGCTGAAGACAACGCCGCGCCGCGCCTTCAACGCGATGCGGCGATCAGTTCCAGCAGCAGTTCCACGCGCGCCTGCACCGGCGTCAGCGTGCCGGCCGAGGGCAGGGCGTCGGCCGGCGCACCCACCACGCCCCCCAGCAGGCAGCGGCTGGCGCGCCAAACGCACACGCCGGCGGACTGCGCGCGGCGGGCTGCCCCCGACAGCTCGGCGTGCACGCTGCCGTTGCCCGTACCCGCGATGACCAGCCCCCGTGCGCCAGCGGCCACCAGCGCGTCGACGCTGGCCGCCCGTGCGCCAGCGTGGCTGGTGACGATGTCCACCACCGGCCAGGTGGCGGCGTCGCCCAGGCGGGTGGCGGCCGCATGCGCTGGGGCGGCGGGCCAGCCGCGCAAGGTGCGCACTTGCCCGTCCTCCACCAGGGCCACGGGGCCCTCGTCGCCCGAGCCGAAGGCGTCGACGCGGTAGCCGTGCAGCTTGCGCAGGCTGGCGCCGGCATGGACCACGCCACCCAGCACCGCCAACACGCCCCGCGCACCGGGCGCGCGGGCAACGGTCACGGCGTCGAACAGGTTCTGCGGTCCGTCAGGCGACAACGCCGTGGCCGGGCGCATCGCCGCCGTCAGCACCAGCGGCTTGGCCGGCGCCACGGTGCGGTGCAGGAAGTAGGCGGTCTCCTCCAGCGTGTCGGTGCCGTGCGTGACGACGACGCCGGCCACCTCCGGACGCGCCAGATGGAAGGCCGCTCGATCGGCCAGACGCACCCAGGTGGCGTGGTCCATGTCGCAGCTGTCCAGCCGCGCCAGGGTTTCGGCCTCCAGTGGCCAGCCCTGCAATGCCGGCACGGCCGCAACCAGGGCGTCGGCACCCAGCACGCCGGCCTGGTAACCGACATGGCTGGCGGCGTTGGCTGCCGTGCCGGCAATGGTGCCTCCAGTGCCCAGGATGACCACCACGCCGGGGGGGCTGCCGTCAGTGCTTTGCATTGGCACGCTTTCTGGATGAAAATACAGTCACTGGACAGAATTCCAGTGCCTTGATGGGGACCCGATGGAAGAAAGCCCGAAGCTCACCGCCCGCCAGCAGCAGATCCTCGACTTGGTGCAAAGCGCCATCGAACGCACCGGCGCGCCGCCGACGCGGGCCGAGATCGCCGCCGAACTGGGCTTCAAGTCGGCCAACGCCGCCGAAGAACACCTGCAGGCGCTGGCGCGCAAGGGCGTCATCGAACTGGTGGGCGGCACCTCGCGCGGCATACGTCTGAAGTCTGACACGTTGCGCGCCATGGCCGAGGCCCGCCTGGCACCCTGGGGCCAGCAGTACATGCTGCCGCTGCCGCACATCGCCCAGCTCACCTTGCCTCTGGTCGGCCGCGTGGCCGCCGGCAGCCCCATCCTGGCGCAGGAACACGTCGACCAGACCTATTTGATGGAAGCCTCGATGTGGACGCGCCGGCCCGACTACCTGCTGAAGGTCAAGGGCATGAGCATGCGCGACGCCGGCATCCTCGACGGCGACCTGCTGGCGGTGCAGAAGGCCAAGGACGCCAAGAACGGCCAGATCGTCGTTGCGCGCCTGGGCGACGAGGTCACCGTGAAGCGCCTGCGCCGCACCAGCAAGGGCATCGAACTCTTGCCCGAGAACCCCGACTTCCAGCCCATTCACGTGCCGCTGGGCGCCGAGGACTTCGAGCTCGAAGGCATCGCCGTCGGGCTCATCCGCAACACGATGTTGATGTGAACATGGGCGCCCTGCACACCCACACCCCCGCTGCCGCGCGCCCGCCGAAGGCGCCACCCCCGCGCAAGGCGCGGCTGGCCGCCGAATGCGAGAAGCTCGAGCAGCTGCCGAACATCGGCCCGTCCATCGCCGCCGACCTGCGTTCGCTGGGCATCCAGCAGCCGCAGGAACTGGCCGGGCGCGATGCCTACGCGCTCTACCAGGCGCTGGGCGAGAAGACCGGCCGCCGGCAAGACCCCTGCGTGCTCGACACCTTCATGGCCGCCACCGCCTTCATGGAAGGTGCGCCGGCGCGGCCCTGGTGGGAATACACCGCGCTGCGCAAGGCGCGCTACGGCGTGGTGTAGCCGGGATTCAGCGGGGCGCGGGCAGCACGCGCAGTAACTGCGGCGCTGCGCCGCCCTCGGCGGGCCCGCGCGGCCACAGCGGCACCGCCTTCCCCTGCACCCAGGGCTGCAGGAAGCTGCGGTACAGCGGCGAAAACACGATGCCGCTCTGCCCGCTGGAGAGCATCACACGCGACTGCCGCGGGTCGGCCACGTCGTAGAGCGCACGCAGGCTGGCGCCATGGTCGCTAAGGTAGCGCTCGCCCGTCACGCCATCGGGCCGCAGGTTCACACGCGTGACGTTCACCGTCTGCGTATCACCGCCCACCGGCGCGCGCAGCTCGAACAGCGCGGCCAGCACGGGCACGCGGCTGAACGGCCGGTGCTCGGCGCGCACCTGGTGGGCACGGTCCCAGCGCCACGACGCGACGTCGTCACCCTGCAACTGGCGCAGTTCCTCCAGCGCACGGGTGAGCGCGGCGCCGGCCTGCTCGGCGCAGCTCTCGGCCAGCGGTGTGCGGCGGTCGTCGCACCAGGCGGCGTCGTTGCGCTGCAGCACGCCTTCCAGCGCGTCCTGGAAGTGGCGGCCGGCGAGCGACTTGTCCCACAACGCCGGGCTCACGTCGTCGGCGAAGATCGCCTGCGCCAGCTGGCGCTGCCAGGCCCACACGATCAGCGGCGCGGCCCGGTCGGCGGCCATCGTGCCGTCGAAGCCCGCGAGCGCGGTCTGCGCCGCCGGCGCCAGCGGGTGCACCGACCTGGCCTTCAACAGCCAGGGCAGCAGCGCCGGCGCGGCCAGCGACTCCACGTCGGCCTGCACCGCCGCCAGGTCATCGAGGCTGTGCCGCGGCTTCGCGGTCAGCAGCTGTTCAATGCGCTGCTGGCGGTAGGGCAAGGCCCATTCGCTGGTGAGGTAGTGCGGGTAGCCCGGCGGCGTGATGCGCTGGTTGGCGGTGGCGATGAAACCGCGTTGGGGGTCGGTCTCGCGCGGCGTCTCGTCGGCCGGCACCCAGCCCGCCCAGTCGTAGCGCGCGTCCCAGCCGGGTGCGGGCGCCAGGCCGCGCAGGTCGTTGTCGGAGCGGCGCAGCGGCACGCGGCCCGGTGCGATGAAGCCGATGTGGCCGTCGGCGTCGGCCACCAGCATGTTCTGCATCGGCGCCACCCAGCCGCGCGTGGCCAAGAAGAAGCCGGCCACCGACGTCGCGCGCTGCATCGCCAGCGCCGGGCCGATGGGGTCGTTGTCGGCGTCCAGCGCCGTCCAGCGCAGCGCCAGCACGTGGCTGGGTTTGTCGCGCGGGCCAAGCACGTCGGGTGTGCTGCCGGCGTCGCTGATGACGGGGCCGTGGCGCGTGCGGCGCACCGTCATCGTGACGTCGGCGCGACCCTTCACGCGGACCGTCTCCGTGGCCGTCTCGAAGGCGGCCCAGCCCTCGGGTGTGCGGTAGCGCGTGGCGTCCTGCGGATCGAGCTGCTCGAGGTACAGGTCCTGCACATCGGGCGCCGTGTTGGTGTAGCCCCAGGCGATGCGCGTGTTCTGCCCCAGCACCACGCCCGGCAGGCCGGGCAGCGTGGCGCCGGCCACCGGCAGGCCGCTTGCGGCACCGTCGACCACCAGGCGCGCGAAGTACCACAGTGCCGGTGTGCTCAGCCGCAGGTGCGGGTCGTTGGCCAGCAGCGGCCTGCCGGTGCTGCTGCGGCTGCCGGCCAGCACCCAGTTGTTGCTGCCCACACCCTGCACGCCGCTCTCGGGCGCGATCTGCTCCAGGCGCTGCCAGGCCGTGGCCACGGCCCCGCCGTCGAGCTTCAGGCCGCGGTACAGCGCGGCGTAGTCGGTGGACGCCAGCGGCTGCTCGCCGGGATAGGGCGGCAGCAATTCGTTGATGCGCGCCACCGGCATCTGCAGTGCCAGACGCAGGCGCAGCAGTTCGGTGGTCCAGTTGCCGCCCAGGTCCCAGGCCATCATCAAGGCCCAGGCCAGGCTGTCGACGGGGTCCCACGGTTCGGGCGTGAGGCCCAGGATCAGCATCTCCGGCGGTCGCGCCTGGCCACCGTCGCGCAGCACGGCGTTGATGCCGTCGGCATAGGCCTGCAGCGCCGCCTTCGACGCCGCCGGCAGCTGCTGCCACTGCGCCGCCGCGGCGCGGCGCACGCCCAGGGCGCGCAGGAAGCGGTCGGTCTCCAGTGCGCTGGGGCCGAACACCTCGGCCAGCCGCCCGGCAGCGATGCGGCGGTGGGTCTCCAGCTGCCACAGGCGGTCTTGCGCATGCACGACGCCGAGGCCGAAATGGGCGTCGTGTTCGCTGGCGGCATGCACGGTCGGGATGCCCTCGGCGTCGCGCTCGATGCGCAATTCGGCCGCCGCGCCCGCCAGGTGCAGGCTGCCCTGCGTGCGGGGCAGTGCGCGGTAGCCGTAGACCACGGTGATGCCCAGCACCAGCACCGCCAGCGCGCACAGCGCCCAAAGCCCCCGCCACAGCCACTTCAACACGTCTGCCCCCTGCAAGTTCGCCCGGCGCGAAGGCTAACGCGCCCGGCCGCCCGCTGCCCGGCGGGCGCTGGCCACCCCGTGCGGCGCTGAACTGGCGCGCGAAGACGCCGCTCTTCGGCGCATTGCGACCCGCGCGCCCGGGCGAGCATCGGCCTCAGGTTGTCGTCAACCGGTCCGATATCACCCTCATGCTCAGTTCCTTGTCCTTCCCTTCACGCTGGAGCCGCCGCAGCACGCTGTGCGACCCGAGCAGCCTGCGTGTGGAAGCCTGTCCGCCTGCGCTGCGCTTCGCGCCCGCCGGCGGCCTGTGGCAACGGGCAATGTTCTGGCTGCTGGCACCGGCCCCGCACGCAGCCGCCGCGGCGCCGAACCAGCTGCCGGCCGTGCGCGACGACTTCCTCGACACGCTGGCCGACATCCGCGGCGACGAAGCCGACACGCTGCGCCGCCGCATCCGCGACGCCCGCACGCTGCGCGAGCTGTGGCACGCACGGGCCGAGATCTACCGTGTTGTCGGCGTCGCCCACAGCCAGTGCCACGCCGAAGAACGGCTGAACCTGCTCAACCGCCACTTCCCCACCCGCGCTCCGCGCTCCCAGTTCGCCGCACTGTGATGCAAGCCCACACCTCCAGCAGCGCGCCGCGCGACTTCACCCCGGGCGCCGGCCTGCCCGGCGACCGCAGTGCCCGCCTTGCCGCGCGCCAGGCCTTCGTTTCGCTGAAGCGCAGTTTCCTCGACGCGCTGGAAACCGTGCCCGCCGCCGAGTGGCTGCGTGTGCAGGTACGCGCCGCCGAGGAGCCGGTCGACCTGTGGCTGCTGCGCGCCCCGGTGTTCGCGGCCCTGGGCCGCATGGACGCCGACTGCCGCAGCCACCGCCAGCGCCTGCACCGCAGCCTGGACACCATCTTCCCCGACCTCGAGACCGGCAGCGCCTTCATGCCGCTCTGACAGGCCCCCAGGCTTGCCGCGCTTCGCGCCTGCGCCACCCCCCCATGGGGATCACGGCCGCCTTGAGCCGCCCCGGCGGCGTCCGCGCAACTGACGGCTTTCAGGCCTTCACGCGCGCCTGGAAGGTGCGCTTGAACTTCTCGACCTTGGGCGCCACCACGTAGGCGCAGTAACCCTGGCCCGGGTGCTGCGCGAAGTAGTGCTGGTGGTAGTCCTCGGCGCGCGAGTAGTTGCTGAGCGCCTGGACTTCCGTCACCACGCGGCCCTCGTGCGCGGCATTGGCCACCGCCAGCACGTCGCGCACCACGGCCTCCTGCCCGGCGCTTTCCAGGTAGATCCCGCTGCGGTACTGGGTGCCGATGTCGTTGCCCTGGCGGTTGGGCGTCGTCGGGTCGTGCACGACGAAAAAGATCTCCAGCACCTCGCGCAGGCTGATGCGCTCGGCGTCGAAGCTCACGCGCACCACTTCGGCGTGGCCGGTGCTGCCGCTGCACACCGCCTCGTAACTGGGCTGCAGCACGTGGCCGTTGCAGTAGCCGCTTTCCACCGCCAGCACACCGTCGACGAGCTCGAACACCGCCTCCACGCACCAGAAGCAGCCGCCGCCCAGGGTGATGACCTGCTGATCCATCCGCACGCTCCTTGTTGCCAGCGTTGGCGGTCGTCGGCGACGGCCAGTCCTTACACTTGCGGACGATTATCAGGAGCGTTATCGATGGCCACCCGTTTCAACTGGGAAGACCCTTTCTTCTTCGACAGCCAGCTCAGCGACGACGAACGTGCCGTGCGAGACGCCGCCCACGCCTACTGCCAGGAGCGGCTGCAGACGCGGGTGCTGATGGCCGCGCGCCACGAGACCTTCGACCGCAGCATCATGAGCGAGATGGGCGAACTGGGCCTGCTGGGCAGCACCATCGAAGGCTACGGCTGCGCCGGCCTCAACCACGTCTGCTACGGCCTGGTGGCGCGCGAGGTCGAGCGTGTGGACAGCGGTTACCGCAGCGCGATGAGCGTGCAGAGCTCGCTCGTCATGCACCCCATCCATGCTTACGGCAACGAAGCGCAGCGCCAGAACTACCTGCCCAGGCTCGCCAGCGGTGAATGGGTGGGCTGCTTCGGCCTCACCGAGCCCAACCACGGCAGCGACCCCGCCAGCATGCTGACGCGCGCCAAGCCGAAGGACGGCGGCTACCTGCTCACGGGCAGCAAGATGTGGATCACCAACAGCCCCATCGCCGACGTCTTCGTCGTCTGGGCCAAGCTGCAAGACCCCGACGGCCGGGTCGGTGGCCAGGAGAGCATCCGCGGCTTCATCCTCGACAAGGGCATGGCCGGCCTCTCCGCACCCAAGATCGAAGGCAAGATGAGCCTGCGCGCCAGCATCACGGGCGAGATCGTGATGGACAACGTGTTCGTGCCCGAGGCCAACCTGCTGCCCAACGTGGGTGGACTGAAGGGCCCTTTCGGCTGCCTGAACAAGGCGCGCTTCGGCATCGCCTGGGGCGCACTGGGCGCGGCCGAATTCTGCTGGCATGCCGCGCGCCAGTACACGATGGACCGCCAACAGTTCGGCCGCCCGCTGGCCCAGAACCAGCTCATCCAGAAGAAGCTGGCCGACATGCAGACCGAGATCACGCTGGGCCTGCAGAGCGTGCTGCGCGTCGGCCGGCTGATGGACGAAGGCCGCGCCGCGCCCGAGATGATCAGCCTGATCAAGCGCAACAGCTGTGGCAAGGCGCTGGACATCGCACGCATGGCGCGCGACATGCATGGCGGCAACGGCATCCACGACGAATACCACGTCATCCGCCACATGATCAACCTCGAGACCGTCAACACCTACGAGGGCACACACGACGTGCACGCGCTGATCCTGGGCCGCGCGCAGACGGGGCTGCAGGCCTTCTTCTGATGCACGCCCGGCCGACGCCCAACGAAGGCCCGCAGCGGCCCACCCAATGAACGACCTCTTCCTGACCCTGGGCATCGAAGCCTGGAAACCCATCCTCAGCACGCTGCTGTTTTCGCCGCTGCCGCTGCTGCTGCTGGTGCTGGTGGGCGCGCGCCTGATGTTCCGGCGCCGGCTGCTGGCCTGGCTGCTGATCCTGCTGGGCGTGGTCCCGCTCTACCTGGCCTGCACCAACGCCGTGAGCGGTCTGCTCGAGCGCGGGCTGACGCGGCCGCCGCCGGCGCTGAGTGCAGACGACATCGGCGCACTGAAGAAGGCGCCGCGCACGGCCATCGTCGTGCTCGGCGGCGGCCGGCGCGAGCTGGCCCCCGAGTACGGCGTCTCCACCCTGCACCAGCGCAGCATCGAGCGTCTGCGCTTCGGCATCTGGCTCAGCCGCGAGAGCAACCTGCCGCTGGCCTTCAGCGGCGGCATCGGCCATGGCGCCAAGGACGGCCCGACGGAAGCCGAGATCGCCGCCCGCATCGCCGAACGCGAATTCGGCCGCCCGCTGCGCTGGACGGAAAGCGAGTCGCGCGACACGCGCGAAAACGCGCTGCGCACCGCGGCGCTGCTGCGCAAGGACGGCATCGAGCAGATCGTGCTCGTGACGCACGGCTACCACATGCGCCGCGCGCTGCGTAATTTCGAGCGCGCGGCGGCCCTGGGCACGCCGATGAAGATCGTCGCCGCGCCGATGGGCCTGCCCAGCAGCACACGCATCGAAGCCAGGGACTGGCTGCCGATCGCCAGCAATCTGCAGAGGACGACCATCGCGTTGCACGAGTGGCTCGGCTACCTGTTCGGCGCCTGAGCGTCTGAGCGCGGCCGGCAGCGCGGCGCGGCGCCCTATTTCAGCAGCGGCGGCAGCCGCTGCAGCAGCACACGCCGGCGATCGGCGTCCTCCTGCACACGCAGCTGTTCGCGCTCGCGTTCGGCCTGCGCGGCCTGGATGGCGCGGATGCGCGCGGCGTGGTCGGTGGCGTTGGAGCGTCGCAGGTCGTCCATCATGACTGCGTCGACCTTGATGCCGCGTGCCATCAGGCGTTCGGTCAACCGCAGTCCTGCGGAGGCATCGCCTCCCAGCGACGCCACCACCTCGTTGGCAAAGAGGTCGGCACTGCCGACGATGCTGTCCACCGCGATGGCCTTCTCGGCCTGCGCCTCGGCCGCCGAGAGCAGCATGGTGGCGCCGGGCACGGCGATGGACAGGATCTTGCCGACCATGAAGCCGTTGCTCACGCCCTCGCTCGTGCGCGAGGCCTTGATCGCGCCCTGGCTGGCCTGGAAATAGGTACCGAAAGCGGCCAGCCAGCGGAATTCGTCCGGCGTCTGCGCCTCGATCATTGCGTTGGCCGGGATCTTCACGCGCTGCGTGCCCATGCGCCAGAAGGTGTCAGGATCGTTGTCCCAGGCACTGGCGGTGACGCTGCCGGCGCAGCCCTTCTGTGTGTCGACCTCGAGCTTGCGTCCGTCGTCCAGCGTGAGCTGCATCGGCTTGCCATCGGCAGCCTCCCTGCGCGCCTTCAGCATCACGTCCCAGAAGCCGCCGTCGTCGTTGGACATCACCGAGCCGCCGCGGAACAGCGCGCCCATCTCGAAACGTGTCCCGCCGATGGGCAGCGCGCGGTCATTGACGTGGGTGACGACGTCGCGCAGGTGCAGCGCCTCGGGCGCACCTTCGTCGGCCCAGACGACGCGCCACTTGTCGTCCATGCGCGTGACCTCTCGGAAGAGCGCCATGTCGCGGTCGTCGAGGCGGCGGCGCATGGCGTGCACCGACAGCAGCACGAAGGGCTCGATCTGCGTCGTCGCGTCGCACAGCGCCTCGGCGGCCCAGGCGACCTGGATCGCCGCGGCGCGGAACTTCACCTCCTGCTCGAAGCGTGTCTTGAACAGGTCGCGCTCGAAGCTGCGGTCGTATTGCGCCGCCGCGCCCAAGCCTGCCAGCAGCAGCGCGCAGACAGACAAACGGACACCGGGGCTTACCATCGCCTGCATTCTGCCCCGCAGGCACTGCGGCTGCGGATCAGGCGCCGCGCGCTGGCGGACAGACCGCACGAGCCCGCAAACTTTTCATGGCCTTGCAGGCTGCCGTTTGGCCCCGACATCCAGGTGTCGGACACTGCGGCGCTGCGGGCGCTGTTGCCGGCCGTACCATCACGCACCCACCTCGAGGATCCCCACGACATGAAGAACTGGTTGATAGGCGCCCTGGCCGTGGCTGTGCTGGCCACCAGCGTCCCGATGGACGTTCAGGCCAAGCGCCTGGGCGGCGGCAAGCCCGCTGGCGTACAGCGCAACATGCCCGAGCGCACCGCCCCGACCGCGCCGCCGGCGAAGCCGGCCACCCCCGCCCAGGGCCAGCAGGCCGCGCCAGCCAACGCCGCTGCGGCCACGCCGGCGGCCGCTGCAGCACCCAAGCGAAACTGGATGGGCCCGCTGGCCGGCCTGGCCGCCGGCCTGGGCCTGGCTGCGCTGATGAGCCACCTGGGCATGGGCGAAGGATTCGCCAACTTCCTGATGTTCGCGCTGCTGGCGGCGGGCGCGGTGTTCCTGGTGATGTTCCTGCTGCGCCGCTTCGGCCCGGGCAGCGCGGCACGCACTCCGGCGCTGGCCGGTGCCGGCGGCACGCCGGCACCCTGGTCGCCAGTGCAACGCGTCGACCCGCCGGCCCTGGCCGACACGGCGACGCAGCGCAGCACGCTCGACAGCGCACCCGCCCTGGGCGGCGGCGCCGCGACGGGCGACGCAACCGCGCCCGCAGCCCTTGCCGAGCCCGCAGTGACCCGCGCTTTCGTGCCCGCGGCTTTCGACTCGGAAGGTTTTGCGCGCACCGCGAAGATGATCTTCATCCGCCTGCAGACCGCACACGACACCGCCGACCTCGACGACCTCAAGCGCTTCACCACGCCCGAGCTCTTCGCGTCGTTGCGGCTCGACCTGCAGGAGCGTGGCACCGCGCCCCAGCACACCGACGTGCTGAAGGTTGAAGCCGAGGTGCTGGACGTTGCCAACGAAGCCGAGCGCCAGATCGTCAGCGTGCGCTTCCATGGCCAGGTGACCGAAGAAAAGGGCGGCACGCCGACCGACTTCAATGAGGTCTGGCACTTGGTCAAGCCAAACGACGACAGCCGCAGCTGGGCCATCGCGGGCATCGAGCAGATGAACTGAGTTCAGCGGGGCGGCATGGCTGCCGGCTACGATGCCGGCATGCGATTCGCCCCACGTCACGTGTTTCCGATCGCCGCGCTTGCGGCGATCGTCATTTCTGCCGCCTGCACGACGCCCCCGGCGGCCTTGCCCGCCACCGCCGCGCTCGCGCCGCCGGCGGCGATGCGCACCGAAGGCGTGCCGGCGCTGCCGGCCGCCCAGCTCGACGCCGCGCAGCGCTACAACCGCGTCGCCGGCCATGGCTACGTCGACTGGCACCCGACACGCCGCGAGATGCTGGTTTTGCACCGTGTGCCCGGTGCCAGCACGGCGCAGCTTTTCCGCCTGCGCGCGCCGATGGCAGCGCCCGAGGTCTTGACCGAGGGCGCCGACCCGGTGGCCGGCGCACGCTGGGAGCCGAGCGAAGGACGCTACATCGTCTTCGCACGCGGCCGCGGCGGCGACGAGGCTTTCCAGCTCTACCGCCTCGACCCCGACACACGCAGCACGGTGCAGTTCACGCCAGCCGGCCAGCGCCACGCGCTGGCCGGCTGGCTGAAGGCGCCGCGGCCCACCGCCATCGTCAGTTCGGTGCCGCTGGACCGCACCGCGGCCGGCGGCAGCCGCGCCGAGGTCACGACCACGCTGTCGCTGGTCGACCCGATGCAGCAGGCGCCGACACGTGTGCTGGCCGAGCTGCCCGGTGGCGGCTGGTCGGGCATCGAGGTGGCGCCGGACGAAAGGCAGCTGGCGCTCACGCGCTACGTCTCGGCGGGCGAGTCCGAGGTCTGGCTCATCGACATCGCCAGCCGCCAGCGCAAGCGGGTGCTGCCGGCGCCCGGGGAAACGCTGCGTGCCAGCCACTTCACCGGCAACTGGTCGGCCGACG
>Ga0105047_10004637_pt1 | contig 23854 bp, 18 predicted proteins | sample MAT04_FD_78384 | JGI IMG/M metagenome (GOLD analysis project Ga0105047, IMG submission 78384) | Freshwater microbial communities from Lake Fryxell liftoff mats and glacier meltwater in Antarctica - MAT-04 (megahit assembly) | ecosystem: Environmental > Aquatic > Freshwater > Ice > Liftoff... | reverse complement strand
GCCGGTGGACGACATCGGGGGCTTCGGCGGCGGGGGCACGGGCTTGCCGGTGCGCGAGATCGGGGGCGTGGACGGCCCGGGGGCCGGCGCACCGGGACGGGGCGGCGCCGGGCGGGCGGGCGCGGCGGCCGATGCCGCCGGCGCCATCGGGCGCGTGGTCGGAGCCGGCGCCGGCGCCGGCGCCGGCGCCGGCGCGAGGCTCTCCTCACGTCGGGGCGGCGGGTGTTGGCTGCCGCTGGAGGTGAAGACGCGCTTGGGCGGCGCCGGCGCCTCGGTGACCTCCGGGGCGTCCGCGACGGGCTCGGGCTCGGCCGGGGACTCGGGGGCCTCGGGTGCAGGCTCGGTGGCGGCAGGCGCCTCGGGCTCGCGGAGGTCGACCTCGGGTTCGGGGGCCGGGACCGGGGTCGGGGCAGGGGCAGGGGCAGGGGCAGGGGTCGGTTCGACCGCCGCGGGCGCGACCGGGTCGGGCGCGGCCGGGGCGTCGGTGACCGGGGCCGGAACCGTGACGGGCGCGTCGTCGACTACCGGGGCCGGAGCCTCGGGCGCGACATCAGCACTCGGCTCGTCGGCCGCCTTGGCGGCCGACTTCTTGGTGGCCTTCTTGGCCGGGGCCTTCTTCGGTTCCTCGGGCTGGACGTCTCGGACGAGCCCTTCGCGCTCGGCCTTGCGGCGGACGCGGTCCGCCTGCGGCTCGACCACGCTGGACGAGTGACTCTTGACGCCGATGCCGAGCGAATCGCAGAGATCGAGGCACTCCTTGTTGGTCAGGCCGAGCTCTCGTGCGAGCTCGTACACCCGGATGTTTGATGCCAACGGCTTGAAGCCCCTTCTCATCTACGACGTTCAGAATGCAGCACTTCGGTACTTCTCGACGTGTGCCCGCTCGACGGATCGAGGTGGGCAGGCGCTCGTGGAGGCCGACGCCGCTGAGGGCGCGGACGAACCTGGCCCGTCTCCCAGCCCTCCATCCTCGCGCGACCGAGCCGGTTGCACGAAGTGACGAGGGTTTCAGGCGGTCGGACCGTCCTCGGTCGCCACCGAACCAACGACCGTCTCGGGCACCGGATCGGTGTCGGAGGAGGAGGTGGGCTCGGTGTCGGAGGCCGGGTCGTCGCCTTCAGGAGCGGACTCCAGGCTAGCGGGGCCGTCCTCGTCGCCCACCACGGGGTCGGCCGGCGCCGGGCCACCGGCCTGCTCCTCGGCCATCTTCGTCCAGGCCTCGATCGACATGGCGTCGCCGCCGTCGGCCGGCTGCCAGAGCTGCTCACCGGACTCGGGATCGGTGATCCACTCGCCCTCGGCCCAGTCCTGGTTGCCGTACGCCTCTTCCTCGGCCAGCTGGGTCTCGCTCTTGATGTTCACCTGCCAGCCCGTGAGACGGGCGGCGAGGCGGGCGTTCTGGCCCTCCTTGCCGATCGCCAGCGACAGCTGGTAGTCGGGCACGATGACCTCGGCCGCGCCGTAGTCCTCGTCGATGCGCACCTCTTTGACCTTCGCCGGCGACAGCGCCTTGGCCACGAAGTCGGGTGCATCCTCCGAGAACGGCACGATGTCGATCTTCTCGCCCCGCAGCTCGTTGACGACCATGCGCACCCGTGCGCCCCGGGCACCGACGCACGCGCCGACCGGGTCGACGTTCGGATCGTTGGACCAGACGGCGATCTTGGTGCGGTGACCGGGCTCGCGGGCGCAGGCCCGGATCTCGACGACCCCGTCGGCGATCTCGGGGACCTCGAGCTCGAAGAGGCGCTTGATGAGACCGGGATGGGTGCGGCTGACGACGATCTGGGGGCCCTTGGCGGTCTTGCGGACCTCGACGATGTAGGCCTTGACCCGCGAGTTCGGCTCGGGCCGCTCGTAGGGCACCTGCTCGGCCTGGGGCAGCAGAGCCTCGACCTTGCCCAGGTCGAGCAGCGTGTAGCGGCTGTCGCTCTGCTGGATGATCCCGGTGACGATGTCGCCCTCGCGGCCGGCGTACTCCTCGTACTTCATCTCCCGTTCGGCCTCACGGATGCGCTGGCTCATCACCTGACGCGCCGTCTGGGCGGCGATGCGTCCGAAGTCCTCGGGCGTGACGTCCAGCTCGGGTCCAACGGGCTCGCCGTCCTCGTCGAGCTCCTGGGCCATGACGCCGATCTCGCCCGAGTCGGGGTCGATGGTCACCCATGCGTACTCGTGGGCGCCCGGCATCCGCTTGTAGGCGGACTCGAGCGCATCGGCCAGCGCGCCGAACAAGGTGTCGACCGAGACGCCCTTGTCGACAGCCAGCGCTGCCAGTGCGTCCATCAGTTCGGGGTTGCTCATGACGCCTTCACCTTCTTCTTCGACTTCGTCGGATCGCCCGCCTTCGCCGCAGCGCCGGCCTTGGGCTTCGTCTTCGGCTTCGCCGCGCGAGGCTCGGGGCCCCACTCGAACACCGTGCGGGCCTTGTCGATGTCGCGGAGCGCGACCGTGCGCACGGCACCGTCGTCGAGCAGCACGTCGATCGAGTCGGTGGGGTCGACGACCGGAGCCGCCGAGGACGGGTCCGGTTCGGCTACCGGGGCACCCACCGCGCCAGCCCGGACGAGCACGCCCTTGAGGCGGCGCTCGAGATCGGCGTTGGGCACGGTCTTGACCGTGATGGTCTGTCCGACGGCCCGTTCGAAGTGCAGCGGGGTGCGCAGCGACCGCTCCAGCCCGGGGCTCGAGACCTCGAGGGAGTACCGCTCGACGATCGGGTCGTGCTCGTCGAGGGCGCGCGAGACGGCGCGGGTCACCGCGGTGATGTCGCTGAGGTCGATGACCCCGGGCGCCCCGTCAGCGGGCGCCTTGTCGATCGTGACGCGCACGGTCGAGCTGGTGAACTCGAGGTCGAACAGCTCGAGACCGAGCTCGTCGACGATCGGGGTGATGATGTCTTCCAGACGTCGGATGGTCGTGGCCATGGCTGTTTGCACCTCCTTGGGGTGTCGGACCAGCTGAGCTGGGCCTGAGCGGCTCCCGACACGAACCGGACCGCCGAGCGGGCGGGTCGGATCCGGACGTGAACCGGCACTTCTACAGACAGAAGGCGTGGGCTACGCCCACGCCTCCGAACGAACGAAGAACGAATTGCGGGCCAACTATAGCCCGCGGCGCCCGCCAGACCCCATCCACGGCGCCGGACCTCGGCGCTCGACGAGCCCGCTGGCGGCCGCATCTCGGCCGCCACCGCGTCCCGATCGTCAGTAGCTGCGGGCCACGATGGCGACGATGTCGTCCTCGTCCCCCGTGACGGGCAGGGACCCGTCGGCGCGGAGGAGGCACCGCACCGTGACGCTCGACTGGGCCAGCACCGCCTCGCCCTCGACGCCGACGCTCGACCACGGGATCCGGGCCCAACCGCCGGCGACGGCCGCTTCGACCGCCTCGTCGAGGGTGGTGACGTCGGAGGTCCGCGACGCACGCCGTTCGGTGGCCTCGGCGAGCAGGGCGGCCTGTTGGTCCTCGAGCAGGGCGCCGACCGTGACCGCGATGCCGGCGAGCGGCGCCGCTTCCTTGGTGCGCCGGATGCGGTCGACGACCGTGACCACCCCCTCGGCGAGGTCGCGGGGTCCGAGCTCGAGCCGGACGGGGACGCCCTTGAGCTCCCACGCGGTGGCGCGTCGCCCGAACGACACCCCGACCTTGTCGTCGAGCTGGACCCGGATGCCCGCTGCTCGGAGCTCGCTGGTCAGCTCCGCCGACCGCTCGACCACGCCGTCCTCGTCCCGCAGGGCGAGCACGACGCACTGGTTCGCGGCCAGGCGAGGGGGGATCCGCAGGCCCGCGTCATCGCCGTGGGTCATGATGAGCCCGCCGATCATGCGGGTCGAGACCCCCCACGACGTGGTCCATCCCACCTGCAGGGTCCCGGACTCGTCGAGGTACTCGATGCCGAAGGCCTTGGCGAAGTTCTGGCCGAGCTCGTGGCTCGTGCCCATCTGGAGCGCCTTGCCATCACCCATCATGGCCTCGCAGGTCAACGTGTTGATCGCCCCGGCGAACCGCTCGCTCGCCGTCTTGGCCCCGGTGACGACGGGGATGGCGAGCACGTTCACCATGAAGTCTGCGTAGACCTCGTGGAGGATCCGCTCGGCGTAGGCGCGGGCGTCCTCGTAGGTGGCCTGCACCGTGTGGCCCTCCTGCCAGAGGAACTCGGTGGAGCGCAGGAACAGCCGGGGCCGCAACTCCCACCGCACCACGTTCGCCCACTGGTTGAGCAGCAGGGGGAGATCGCGGTAGCTCTGGATCCACTTGGCCATGTACTCGCCGATGACGGTCTCGCTGGTGGGCCGCACCACGATGGGTTCCTCGAGCTCCTTGCCACCTGCGTGGGTGACGACGGCGAGCTCGGGGCTGAAGCCCTCGACGTGCTCGGCCTCTCGGGTGAGGTAGCTCTCGGGGATGAACAGGGGGAAGTAGGCGTTCTCGGCGCCGGCGGCCTTGATGCGCTGGTCGACCTCGGCCTGCATGCGCTCCCAGATGGCCCAGCCGTAGGGCCGGATGACCATGGTGCCCCGGACCGGGCCGTTCTCGGCCAGCTCCGCCTTGGCGATGATGTCCTGGTACCAGCGAGGGAAGTCCTCGGCCTGGGGGGTGAGCACGGGTGCCTTGGCCATGGGCGCCGATGCTACTGCCGCTCCACCCGGGCCCCCGCCGACGATTCACCGGGGGAACGCCACCTCACACGCCGCTCCGGGGTGCACCTCTGTCAGGCGGGTCAGGCGGGGTCCGCCGGCGCGGGTGCGCGACGACCGCGCCGGGCCTCGGCGACCAGATCTGCGATGGCCGGCAGGTCGCTCGCCGCGGCACCCGGCGCCGAGGGGCTCCGAGGTCCGCCGGTCTCCGGCAGGGCCTGGTCCGTCGCGTCGGGCCGTGGCTCGTGCGGTCGTGGCGGGGCGGACCCCGACGGAAGCGGAGGTGGAGGCGGAGGCGGTGGGGTTCCGCCCGCCCGGCCCGGAGGCATGACGACCGACGGGCCGGCCAGGAGCAGCGGGTTCACCGCCGGGTCGGTCGCCGACCGCGCCCGGCCGCTCGGACGCAGGACGAGGACCAGGCCCCCGAGCCCGATGGCCACGATGACGGCGAGCGGCAGGACCTTCGAGCTCGCGGCCGGAGCCCCTTCGACCAGCGCGATGGCTGGAGACTCGGGTGTCGTCGTCGGCGCCACGAGGAGGGGAAGCCGCGCGCCGGTGGTCGCGGGCTGCCGCGCGGGCGCCGCGCCGGGGTCCACCTCGGCCGCATCGCTCGTCGGCGGCTCCTCCCCTGCGGGCGGTTCGGCCTCGTTCGGCCTCGTTCGCGCCTGCGTGGTGACGGGGTTGCGACGGATGGTGGTCGCCGGCCCGCCGCCGCCAGGGGCGGTGCTCGCCGGCGGCGCCGGGGTCGCCGGCGGCGGGGTTGCCCCGGGGGCGGTGGCCCCCGGCGCGGTGGAGGTCGGCTGGGTCGCCGGCGGATCGGTCGGTGGCGGTGAGGTCGGTGGCGGGTCCGTCGACGGCGGATCGGTGGGCGGCGGCGAGGTGGGAGGAGGAGGATCGGTCGGTGGCGGATCCTCCTGGGCACCCGCGAACGTCCCCCCGGCGAGCACGAGCACCGCGACCACCAGGGCGAGCGCCAGCACCGACCGCGCACCGGCACGGGCCGATCGGGGTCCAGCGGTGGCGCTCACGCCCTGAGTCTAGAGACCTACGTACCTGTGAGCCCGTCCTCGCTGATCTCGACCGCTGACGTCATCTTCGGTTCAGCGACGCTGCACCGGGTTCGAAGAGGCGAACTCAGCCGGCGGGGGGTGCGTCGTCGCCGTGGATCTGCTTGCGGATGATCTCGACCTTGGCCTCGGAGTTGTTGGCGTCGGCCCCCTGCTCGTCGAGCAGGGCGGCCCGGTCCTTCTCGGCCTCGGCGGCGGCGCTGTCGTCCTTGCGGCGCAGCGCTTCATCCACACCCCCCTCGGCAATGATGCCGGCCCACTCGACCAGGGCGTCGACCATGCCGTCCTCGGGGACGACCTTGACGACCTCGCCGCGAACGAACAGGTGGCCCCGCTTGCGACCCGCGGCGATGCCGAGGTCGGCCTCGCGCGCCTCGCCCGGCCCGTTCACGACGCAGCCCATGACCGCGACCTGGATCGGGATCTGCAGCTCGGAGAGCGCGTCCTGGGCTGCGGAGGCGATGGCGATGACGTCGACCTCGGCCCGGCCGCAGGACGGGCACGCGATGAGGTCGAGGCCCTTGCGCTCACGCAGCCCCAGCGCCTCGAGGAGCTGGCGGCCGGCTCGCGCCTCCTCGACGGGATCGGCGGTGAGCGAGTAGCGGATGGTGTCGCCGATGCCCTCGGCAAGGAGCGTGGCTATGCCCGCGGTGGCCTTGACGAGCCCCGCCGGCGGCGGGCCGGCCTCGGTGACGCCGAGGTGCAGCGGGTAGTCGACGGTCTCGGAGAGGAGGCGGTAGGCGTCGATCATCAGGGCGACGTTGGACGCCTTCACCGAGATCTTGACGTTGTCGAAGCCGACCTCTGCGAAGAGCGCCAGCTCGCGCTGCGCGGACTCGACCATGGCCTCGGCGGTGACCCGCCCGCCGTACTTCTCGTACAGCGCGGGATCGAGCGACCCGCCATTGACCCCGATGCGGATCGGGATGCCCCGGTCGCGGCAGGCCTCGGCGACGATCTTGATGTGCTCGGGCTTGCGGATGTTGCCCGGGTTGAGACGCAGGCAGTGCACGCCCGCCTCGAGCGCGGCGAGGGCCATCTTGTACTGGTGGTGGATGTCGGCGACGATCGGAACCGGCGAGCGGGGCACGATCCGGGCCAGGCCCTGGGCGGCCGCCTCGTCGTTGCAGGTGCACCGCACGATGTCGGCGCCCGCGCCGGCCAGCGCGTAGATCTGTTGGAGGGTGCCCTCGACGTCAGCGGTCTTGGTGGTCGTCATCGACTGCACCGACACCGGCGCATCGCCCCCGACGGGGACCGAGCCGACCATCACCTGGCGGGTCTTGCGACGCTCGAAGTTCACCACGCCAGTCTCGTCTCGATCGGTGGTTCGGGCCGCGGACCCGCGGCGTTCGATCGGGACGGGCACCGGAGTCGCATCATCCGCCGTAGGAGACCGGGTTGAGGATGTCGAGCAGGATCGACGATACGCCGAGCAACAGGAGCAGGGCGAACACCCCGTAGACCACCGGCATCATCTTGGTGATGTCCGCCCGGTACTGGCGGCCCCCGATCTTGGTGCGGATGCCCTCGTAGATGCCGATGACCGCGTGGCCGCCGTCGAAGGGCAGCACGGGCAGCAGGTTGATGAGGGCCAGGGCGATGTTGACCAGGGCCACGATCAAGAGGAGCTCGAACCAGCCGGCCTCGGCGGCGCCGGAGCCGAACTGGACGATGCCCACGATCGAGATCGGGCGATCCTGCTGCTCCTCGATCCCGACGCCACTGGCGGGTGCGGCTCCGTCGAGGGGACGCAGGGCGTTCGGCTCGGTCGGCGCATCGGTCGCCGAGCCGGTGGTGGAGTCGGCCACGGTCTGGGCGTAGTTCTGCAGCCCCGACGGCGAGAACAGCCGACCGAAGGCGCTGAAGGTCCCGGTGGTGACCGAACCCATCGTCCGACCGGTCTCGGAGAGGGCACCCACTGCGGACAGTTCGTCGTAGCCGTACTCGGGGCGGACGCCGAGGAAGCCGCTGTCGGCGTTCGCCGGGAGCTCGAGTGGACGGGCGACGGTCAGGTCGTAGAGCGACTTGCTCCGCTCGATCTGCAGCTCGACCGGGGCGCCGGGCTCGGCGAGCAGCGTGCGCAGGTCCTCGTACGTGGCGAGGGACGCACCGTTCGCGGCGACGACCATGTCGCGGGCGTCGAGCGCAGGCGACGCTGGGATGGCCGCAGCCGACGCGTCGTTGAGGCGCCAACCGAGGGTCGGGGTGAGGGTGACCTCGCTACCACCGCGCAGCACCACCATGTCGACCTGCTGGCCGGCCTTGGCGTTGAGCAGCACCGCGAAGTCCTCGAACGTGCCCACGGCCTGCCCGTCGACACTGAGGATCTCGTCACCGCTCACCATGCCCGCCTCGCTCGCCGCCGACGACGCAAGCACGGTGTCGATGGTCCAGACGTCCTGACTTGGACGTCCCTGCACCAGGAAGAGGCCGAACAGCAGCACGAAGGCGATCAAGAGGTTCATGAACGGTCCGGCGAGGACCGTGGCGACCCGCTTGGGGGCGGACTGTGCCCGGTACGAGCGGGGCTCGTCGGCGGGGTCGATCTCTTCGAGGTTGTTCATGCCGACGATCCGCACGTACGCCCCCGCCGGGATCAGCTTGAGGCCGTACTCGGTCTCGCCCTTGCGGAACGACCAGAGGCGGGGGCCGAAGCCGACGAAGAACTCGGTGGCCTTCATGCCGCTCATCCGGGCCACGATGAAGTGCCCGAACTCGTGGAGGACGATCGAGACGAGCAGGGCACCGATGATGATCAGGACGTAGGGGCCGAAGAAGACGCCGCCGGCCACGACGGCGGCGGCGATGAGGCCGAGTCGCGCCGCCCCGTAGCGTGTCTCGCCGGACCCGGCCCCGCCGGCGATCCACGCCTGCTCGGGCGTGAGGTCGCCGTGCTCGGGATGTTCCTCGACGACCGTGGCATCCGGGGCATCGAGCCCGGTACGGGTCCACGGGGTCTGGTCGCCCGGGGGGCGGGTGTCGATGGAGTCGCTCACGCGAGAAGGGTCCCTTCAACGAGGTGGCGGGCGGCGGTCACGAGGCCGCCCGGTCGATCACTTGGCGGGCCTCGAGGCGGGCCCGCCGGTCGGTCTCGATGACAACGTCGAGACTGTCGGCTGGAGTTCCATCGTGGCGCTCGAGGGTGGCCTCGATCACCGCCGCGATCCGTGACCACGCGATCTCGCCGGCGAGGAAGGCCTCGACGGCGACCTCGTTGGCCGCGTTGAGCCACGCCGGTGCCGTGCCGCCGATGCGACCGGCGGCATAGGCCAGACCGAGGCAGGGGAAGGCGTCGAGATCGGGCGCCTCGAAGTCGAGCCGGCCCAGGTCGGCCCAGTCGATGCGGCCGAACGGCGTGGTGGCCCGATCGGGGAAGGCGAGCGCGTAGCCGATCGGCAGGCGCATGTCGGGTAGCGAGAGCTGGGCGATGGTGGCCGCGTCGGTGAACTCGACCATGGAGTGCACGATCGACTGCGGGTGGACCACCACCTCGATCTGGTCGAAGCCGACCCCGACGCCGGAGGGTCCCGCCGGGGCCCCGAAGAGCTCGTGGGCCTCGATGACCTCGAGGCCCTTGTTCATGAGCGTCGAGGAGTCCACCGTGATCTTCGGGCCCATGCTCCACGTGGGGTGGGCCAGCGCGTCGTCGATGGTGACCGATCCGAGGTCGTCGCGGGTACGACCGCGGAACGGCCCTCCGCTGGCGGTCAGCACGATTCTTGCGACCCGCGCCGGGTTCTCGTTGGCCCGGAGGCACATGTGCACCGCGCAGTGCTCGCTGTCGACGGGAACGAGCTCGGCGCCCGGGGTGCGGCGGGCCTCCTGCACCACGGGACCCGCGGCGATCAGGGACTCCTTGTTGGCCAGGGCCAACCGACGCCCGGCCCGCAGGGTGGCAAGGGTGATCGGCAGGCCGGCGAAGCCGACGACGCCGTTGACCACCACGTCGGCCTCGGTGGCCAGGCTGGCGAGGGCATCGGCGCCGGCGCGCACCTCGCACTGCGGCAGGAGGCCGGCGAGCTCGGGGCCCGCGGACTCCTCGGCGACGGCGACGACCTTGGGCTGGAACCGCCGGGCCTGTTCGACCAACAGGTCGAGCTGGCGGCCGCTGGCCGCCAGCGCCGTGAGCTCGTAGTTCACCGGATCGGCGGAGAGCACCTCGAGCGTCTGGGTGCCGATGGAACCGGTGGAACCGGCGAGCGCGACCCGAACCGTCATGGACCCAGCCTACCGGCGGCTCCCCACCGGTTTCGTCGGTCCGGGTGAAGATCGTGTGCACGGGGCGGCGCCGGGGCACCGCATCCGGACGATCCGGGGTCGGTCAGGCGATGAGACCGAGCATCCGCAGCGTGTAGTAGGCCGCAGGGAGGGTGAACAGGTAGGCATCGAGGCGATCGAGCAGACCCCCGTGCGATGGCAGCACGCTGCCCATGTCCTTGACCCCGAGGTCGCGCTTGATCATGGACTCGAAGAGGTCGCCGATCGGGGCGACCAGGGCGATGATCACGCCGAGGACGAGGGCCTGGAGCGGATCCTGCAGGCCGATGCCGAGGATCCCGCCGAAGAAGAAAACGGTGACGACGGTCGCCGCCATCCCCGCGCCCAGGCCCTCGAGCGTCTTGTTCGGACTCGCCGCCGAGAGCGGCGTCCTGCCGATCCTGGACCCGGCGAGGTAGCCGACCGCGTCGTACATCGTCGTGCCGAGGGCGATGACGATGAAGTAGGCGACGCCCTGGACGACGGGATCCGCCGAGGGCACTGAACCCGCCCAGGGCCCCGCCCGCAGGATGAGGGCACCGAACGCACCGAGCGCACCGATGTAGAAGACGCCGAAGAGCGTGATGGCCATGTTGGCCACCGGGCGGCCCTTCCCCGCACCGAAGAGGTACCAGGCCATCGAGGCCACGAGGGTGAGGAAGAGGACGAGCATCATGCCCGACTCACCCATCGGCACCGCCGACGAACCGGTGGCGTACGCCGCGAACGGCAGGGCGGCCGCGGCGATGAGACCGATCTCGCGGAGCGGCCGGAAGCCGGCCCGAGCCGTGGCGTTGAAGAACTCGGCGAGCGATCCGACGATCGCGGCCGCGACCAGGAGGAGGGGGATCCACTGGGCCACGTAGGCGCCGAGGAGGAAGATGGCGAGCGCGCCGAAGGCGACGCCGGCACCGACCTTGATGGCCTGCTCGCGGTCTCGGGTCGGGCCAGAGTCGGTACCGGTGTCCCCGGCATCGGCATCGGCGTCGGCGTCGGCGTCGGCGAAGGCATCGAAGGGCTGGCCCGGGCGGCCGCGGTCGCGGGGCGGGGGCGGGGGCGGGGGCGCGCCGATCGGCTCGCCGATGGCGACGGTGGGCCGACGGCCCTCGGTCTGGATGCGGATGGGGTCGTCGGGCGAGCCGCGGCGCGGCGCCGTCGGCGACGCGGCGTCGGGGACCTCGAGGTCCTCGAACGTGAGGTAGTCCTCGTCCATGGGCCGCTCGGTCTCGTCGAGCGCACCCAGGCGGGACTCGTCGTCGTGCACGAACTCGAAGCCGCTGTCGGCCTCGCGGTCCCAGTCGGTGTTCTGGTCGCGCCAACGCGGCGAGGAGCCGGCGAACGCCGCCCACTTGCCCTCGTCGTCGGCGTCGGCCTCTGCGTCACCGATCACGATGCGAGGCACCTCACCGGTGGCGGGCTCGGTCCAGTGCGGCAGCTGCGTCTCGCCGGTGGGGGGTCCCACCGACAGCACGGGCGCGCTGGACCCGGTCGGGTCCTCTGCGGTGCGCGGGGTGACGGGGGCCATGCGGGGACGCTCGAACTCGTTGGGGTCCGAGGAGTCGGCGAGCGGGAACCGCATCGCCGGCTTGACGTCGGCGGGCGGCGGCTCGGGCCGGTCGCCGTACTTCTTCTCGTCGGGCCCGAGGCGCTTGGCCGCCTCGGCCTTCTCGGCCGCCTTGGCGACCTCGTCGGCGCCGAGGAGGCGAACACCCTCGCTGGCCGTGTCGGGTTCGGTGGGGTCGTCGTCGCGACCGAAGATCGAGTTCGGAGCCATCAGTCCTCCAGCAACTCCTTCTCCTTGACACCGAACGCGTGGTCGATGTCGGCTTCGTGCACGTGGATCATCTTGTCGAGCTCGGTCTCGGACCGCTTCAACTCGTCCTCGGAGAGCTCGCCGTCCTTCTTCATCGATTCGAGCTCGGTGCGGGCGGCGCGCCGCTGGTTGCGCAAGGTGATCTTGCCCTCCTCGGCCATGTTCTTGACCAGCTTCACGAACTCCTTGCGCCGCTCGGCGGTGAGGGGCGGGAAGTTGAGGCGGATGGCGTGGCCGTCGTTCGAGGGGTTGAGCCCGAGGTCCGATTGCTGGAGCGCCTTCTCGATCGCACCGATCGACGACTTGTCGAAGGGCGTGATCAGGAGCTGGCGTGCCTCGGGGACGGTGAAGCTGGCCAGTTGCTGCAGCGGGGTGTCGGCGCCGTAGTACTCCACCGGGAGCTTCTCGACGAGCGACGGCGCGGCGCGCCCGGTGCGGATCGACGCGAACTCGGCCCGAGCGTGGACGACGGCCTTGTGCATCTTGTCGTTCGCATCCTCGAGGACGAGGTCGGCCATCTCCGTGCTCACGGGTGCTCCTGTTCGGTCAGGCTTGGGGTTCGTGGTGACGGCGACCGATCGCGACCGGCGCACCGTCCCCAGCGCGGCGGTCCCGGCGGTCTCGGCGCCGGCGCAACGAGGGGCCGGTGTCGCCGCCGACACCGACGTGACCCTAACCCACAGGGGTCGTGCCGGAGCTCGCGTGGACGGCTCGCCGGGGCCGGATCGGTCAGCGGACGAGGGTGCCGATCGGCTGGCCCTCGAGGATGGCGCGGACGTTGCCCTCGCCCATCAGGTCGAACATCACGATCGGCAAGTCGTTGTCCATGCAGAGCGTGATCGCGGTCGAGTCCATGGCGCGCAGGCCCTGGTTGAGCACGTCGAGGTAGGTGACCTCGTCGAGCTTGGTGGCGGTGGGATCGATCTTCGGGTCGGCGGTGTAGATGCCGTCGGTGCCCGAGTGCGTGCCCTTGAGGAGCACGTCGGTCTCGAGCTCGACGGCCCGCAGGGCCGCGGTGGTGTCGGTGGTGAAGAACGGGTTGCCCGTGCCCCCGGCGAAGATCACCACCCGTCCCTTCTCGAGGTGGCGGACGGCCCGTCGCCGGATGTACGGCTCGGCGACCTGGGCCATGTGGATGGCCGACTGCACCCGGGTGGGCTGCTCGAGCTGCTCGAGGGTGTCCTGCAGGGCCAAGGCGTTGATGACGGTGGCCAGCATGCCCATGTAGTCGGCCTGGGCGCGGTCCATGCCGGCGCCGGCACCGGACATGCCCCGCCAGATGTTGCCGCCACCGACCACGATGGCCACATCGACGTCGAGATCCCGCCGGACCTCGACGATCTCCTTCGCCAGCCGGCGGACGACGGTGCCGTCGATGCCGTAGCCGGCCTCGCCGGCGAACGACTCGCCGGAGAGCTTCAGCAGGATGCGTCCCCAGCGAGCGTTCGTGCCCATCAGGCGCCGATGTAGGCCTGGGCGTAGCGGACGAGCTCGGCTCCCGATTCGGCGAGGAGGTCCTTGATCGACTTCTTGTCGTCGCGGACGAACGCCTGCTCGAGCAGGACCTGCTCCTTGAACCACGAGTTGAGGCGCCCGTCGACGATCTTGGGCCACGCCTGCTCGGGCTTGCCCTCGGCCTTGGTGATGTCGAGGAGCGCCTGGCGCTCCTTGTCGATCGCGTCGGCTTCGACCTCGTCACGGGTGAGGAAGGGCGGCTTCGTGAAGGCGATGTGCACGCCGATGTCGTGGGCCAGCTCCTGGGTTCCGCCCTTGAGCTCGACCAGCACGGCGTTGACGCCCCGACCGTCCTGCAGGTGCAGGTACGCGTCGAGGATGTTGCCGTCGTCGGCCTCGATGCGGATGACCTTGCCGAGCTCGATGTTCTCCTTCTTGGAGATCTTGAGGTCGTCGATCTCCTTGGCCAGCTCGCTCACCGCGTCGACGCCCTTGGCGGCGACGACGTCGGCGAGGTCACCGACGACCGAGGTGAAGTCGTCGGACTTGGCCGAGAAGTCGGTCTCGCACTTCAGCTCGACGATGGCACCGACGTTGCCCTCGACCACCAGGGCCACCGAGCCCTGGCTGTTGTCGCGATCGCTGTTCTTGGCCGCCTTGGCGAGGCCCTTCTCTCGCAGCCACTGGGCGGCGGCCTCGGCGTCGCCACCGTTCTCCTGGAGCGCCTTCTTCGCGTCCATCATCCCGGCGCCAGTGGCCTGGCGCAGGGCCTGGACATCTTTGGCGGTGAACTCGGACATGCTCAGGACTCCTGGGTGGTCTCGGTCTCGGTGGACTCGCCCGAGGCGGCCGCCGCCTCGGAGGCGGCGTCGGCATCGGCGAGGATGTTGTCGACGTTGGCCTCGGTGAGGGTGGCCTCGCCGGGCGCGACATCGTCGGCCAGCGCGGCGTTCTCGACGGCCTGCTGCTGATCGGGCTCGGCCAGCGGCGAGTCCTTCTCGGCAGCGATGCGGGCCTCGCGGGCCGCAGCCTGCTCGGCGGCCTGCTGACGGGCGGCGGCCTGCTGCGCGGCGATCTCGGCTTCCTGCTCGGCGGTGCGTTCGGCCGGAGCCTCGGGGGCACCGGTCGCACCGACCTTCACCCCGCGGCGCGAGGCGATGTAGCGGCCTTCCTCGACGGCGTCGGAGATGACGCGGCACAGCAGGTTGCCCGAGCGGATGGCGTCGTCGTTGCCCGGGATCGGGTAGGTGACGACGTCGGGATCGCAGTTGGTGTCGACCACGGCGACGATCGGGATGCCGAGCTTGCGGGCTTCGGTGACGGCGATGTCTTCCTTCTTGGTGTCGAGGATGAACACCGCAGCGGGGGCCCGCTCGAGGTTGCGGATGCCGCCCAGGTTGCGCTCGAGCTTCTCGAGCTCGCGGCTGATCTTGAGAGCTTCCTTCTTGGGCATGGCCTCGAACTCACCGGAGTCCCGCATGCGCTGGTACTCCTTCATCTTGCCCACGCGCTTGTGCATGGTCTCGAAGTTGGTGAGCATGCCGCCGAGCCAGCGCACGTTCACGTACGGCATGCCGCACTTCTCGGCGTAGGACGAGACGCCGTCCTGGGCCTGCTTCTTGGTGCCCACGAAGAGGATCGTGCCGCCGTCGGCGACGAGGTCGCGGACGAACGAGTAGGCGACCTCGATGCGCTGGAGGGACTGCTCGAGATCGATGATGTAGATGCCGTTGCGCTCGCCGTAGATGAACCGCTTCATCTTCGGGTTCCAGCGCCGGGTCTGGTGGCCGAAGTGGACGCCGGCCTCCAAGAGCTGTCGCATCGTGACGACAGGTGCCATGGTGTTCTCCTTCCCACGGTTCGACGAGACCGGGAGCCGACGCCTGGCCCGCCAGGGAGGCGGTGATCAGGCGACCGTGGGTGGTTCCCGGCGGTGATGTGTTCGTGGCCAGACCTGGTGTCGGGCCGACGGGGGAGTCTACGAGCCGGGGCCCAACGCGGCCAACTCGCTCCCCCACCCGACGGTCACCCGGGGGCGAGCAGCGTCGCCCCGGCCAGGTGGGCGCCGAGGGTGTCCTCGGCGAGCCCGATGCCGTCGCTCAGGGCGACGTCGACCAGGACGTCGTGCAGCGCCCGGCACGTCGGCGGGCGGCCCACGACGGCGAGGAGGATCTCCCGGGTGGCCTCGGCCGACTCGGGGAGGCGGTCGTGGGCGCTGATCCCCGTGAGCGAGACCGTGCTCCGACGGGCCCCGGGAGCGTCGGTGCGCCCCGCCGGGACCACGAGATCACCTCGCGCCGCGATCGAGGTGAAGGCGATGCCGTCGGGGGCCGGGAGGGAGGCGAGCTGATCGACGACCGGGGAGACCTCCGACAGCTGCCCGGCGGCGGGCAGGCTCGGGTCGAGCTCGACACCAGGTGGGCACGGGCGCGATCGATGGCCACCGCGCCGGCCGGATCGGCCCGCGTGGCCTCGATCGCCGTGGCGATGTCGGCACCCCCGTGCGGCGAACCGAGGGTGACGAGGGTCTGCACCTCTGGCGGCAGGCGGCCGGTGCGCTCGGCGTGGGCCAGGCCGAGGCGCGACACGACGCCGCCCTGCGAGTGCGCGATCACGTCGATGGGGACGCCGGGCGATGCCCGCGCAACGTCGTGGAGGAGATCCGCCAGGCGCCGGCCCGATTCGACGACGTCACCCTGGCTGGCCACGGCGTCGTAGCGGGTCACCGGCACGACTCCGAACGGATCGTCGAGCTCGCCGCCGAGTCCGGCCGAACCGGTGCGATCGGGCGGGACCCGACCGCCCGCGTACGAGAACCGCACCACGTCGGGGGCGTCGTAGCCCAACGAGCTCGTGTCGATCCGGGCGATGGCGGCGCTCTCGCTGGTCGATCCGATGCCTCCGACCTCGACGACGATGCGCCGTTCGGTCGGTGCCGGAACGACATCGTCCGGCTCGGTGCAGTCGAGGCGGTCGCGATGCCACTGCTCGAACCCGTCGACGAAGCGGCGGACGTGGACAGAGGCCTGGAGCTCCGCGGCGTAGTGCATCCAGATCCGGAGGCGACGATCGAGCGCCGCCAGCGTGTCGGATCGGACCATCGAGAGACTGGCGCCTCCGGTCGCGAGCCACGAGCCCACCGGACCGCTGCGCTCCCGGACGACCTCGAGGAGGAGCCCGGGTTCGGGCGGCGGCCTGGCGCCGTCGTCGCCGCCGGGCACGAGGTGGGGCACCCACACCCCGCTCCACAGCAACTCCGGATCGAGGTAGGTGCCGTCCGGCGTCCGCAGGCCCAGGTGCAGGACCTCGGTCGACCACCCGATGATCGCGCCGCCCGTGACCTTCGACCCCACGGAGACCGCGATCGCCGCGAGGTACGAGTAGCTGGTGCGCAGGCCATCGCCGTGGCGGATCGTCACGTGCAGCGCGCCGCCGACGTTGCCGGCGAACACCACCTCACCGTCGCCGACCGCCCGGACCGGGGTGAGCGGGGCGACGGCGTAGGTCAGGCCGCGGTTGCCCGGCCCGTACGGGTGGGGCGGCGGGCGGAACGGGTCGATCACCGGTGCGTCGACCGGCGGCCGGTAGACCCCAGCCCCCGTCGGAACCGGCACCTGACCGACCGTGAGCCGGGGGGGCGGCTCGCCAGGGGCCGCCGACGCCGGGCGGTCCGCCACGGCGACGCTGGCGCCGGCGAGCACCCCGATGCCCAGCAGCAGGACCGCCGCCCTGGTCGTGGCCCACCGCGCCCGGCGGGATCGCGGGACCGGGCGGCACCGGCGAGACGGGCGTGGAGAACGAGCCGGTCGGGGCGGACCCGACCGGACGGGGGTGTGGAGCAGCGGCAACGGACTCTCCCTGCGCGCGACGAAACGACGGCAGGGGGAGGCGGGCGGAGGTCACCGGATCGTGGTGACGGCACCGAGTCCGACCGGTTCAGGGGTGCGAGCGGTGCGAGCGCCGACGTGAGGTCCGTTCCATCGGCTCCCGCCGACCGTAGTCAGCGTCGGCAGGCGGCGAAAGAGCAGAACGAACTCGGCGACTACGCCGGTTCGCGCTCGGTGGCCAGTACGCGGGAGCGGAGCTGGAGCACGGCCTTGGTGTGGATCTGGCACACGCGACTCTCGGTGACCCCGAGGACCTGGCCGATCTCGGCCAGGGTGAGGCCCTCGTAGTAGTAGAGGGTGAGGACGATCTTCTCGCGCTCGGGCATGTGGTTGATCGCGTCGGCGAGGATGTGGCGCATCTCCTCGACCTCGTAGGCCGCGACCGGACCCTCGCCCCCGTCGGCGATGGTGTCGCCGAGCGTGATCGACTCCCCCCGGTCGCCGCCGACCGACAGCATCTCGTCGAGCGCGACGAGACCCACGAACGAGATCTGCGACAGGGTGGTCTGGAGCTGGTCGTCGCTCATCTCGAGCTCGGACGCGATCTCCTCGTCGGTGGGGGTCCGGTGGAGCTCACCCTCGAGCTTGGCGTAGGCCTTCTCGAGCGCCCGCGCCTTGGCCCGCACCGAGCGCGGCACCCAGTCGATCGAACGGAGCTCGTCGAGGATCGCTCCCTTGATGCGGGCGATGGCGTAGGTCTCGAACTTGTACCCCCGCCCCGGATCGAACTTGTCGATGGCGTCGATCAGCCCGAAGATCCCGTAGCTCACGAGATCGGACTGCTCGACGTTCTGCGGGAGGCCCACCGCGACACGACCGGCGACGTACTTGACGAGCGGCGAGTAGTGCACGATGAGCTTGTCGCGCTCGCTCCGGTCGCCCCGCGCCTTGTACTCGGCCCAGAGACGCTCGATCTCAGTGGCATCGTCGGTCATGAGACCCCTCGGGCAGGCATGCGGAACATCGGAACTCGCCTCGACCCCCGATGCGGTGGTTCATTTTAGGCACAACCTCACCAGAAGCGACGGGCCTGCGACATCGGGCGGTCCGGGACCGCCACGGTTCTCGCTCCAGCCCCACGGGATCGAGGGCCGGCGCGGAGCGCCCGGACCCGGTCAGGCCCGGGGGTGCGTCGCTTCCACGACCCGCCGGAGGCGCTCCTTGCTGACGTGGGTGTACAGCTGGGTCGTGCCCAGATCGGCGTGACCCAGCAGCTCCTGGACCGCACGGAGGTCGGCACCGCCGTCGAGGACGTGGGTGGCGAAGGTGTGGCGCAACGCGTGTGGGTGGGTGGGCGCCGCCGCCCGGCGATCGACGATCCGGCGCACGTCGCGCGGGGTCAGCCGCTTGCCGCGGTGGTTGACGAAGACCGCGTCGACCGGGGTCTCGGCGGTGACCATGCGGTCGCGCCCCCACGACAGCCACCGGTCAATCGCCTCGCTCGAGGGCTGGCTCATCGGGACCTGGCGCTGCTTGGCTCCCTTGCCCCACACCCGGACGACCCCGCGGTCGGTGTCGAGGTCCTCCGGGCGGAGCGCGCACAGCTCGGCGACGCGCAACCCGCTCCCGTAGAGCAGCTCCAGCACGGCATCGTCCCTGCTGCGGACCACCGGATCGTCGTCGGCCGCCGTCGACGGCGGCTCGTCGAGCAGCGTGCGGATCTCGTCGTCATGGAGCACGCGCGGCAGCCGTCCGCTGCCGCCGGGCGCCCGGAGCCCCACCGACGGATCGAGGTCGATGGCGCCGCTGCGGCGCAACCAGTCGAACCACCGCCGGAGGGCCGACGCCTTTCGGGCGATCGTGCGCCGGGCGTACGCACGGGTGGTCAGGTAGGCCAGGTAGCGCCGCAGGACCTTGCGGTCCACGGCCTCGGGTCCGGCGAGGCCGAGCCGCTCGGCCCAGGAGACGAACGCCGAGATGTCGCGCGTGTACGCGAGGACGGTGTTGGGCGCGGCTGCGGTGAGCGACGCCGCGAAGGCTTCGATCCGCCACGAGGGCGGTGGCTCCTCGGTCGCGGTCACGGCGCTCCGCACCTCGACGTCGGGCGGCGAGCAGCGTGGTCGGCCGCCGGGTTCGGGCGCGGTTCGGACACGCTGCAACCGTAGCGATGCCGGGCGCTGGGTCGAGCGATCGGGGAGAACGCGTTCTCCCCTCGCCCGAAAAGCGCGTCGGTACAGTGCGGCCATGCCCCTCAGGACCCCCGATGACTACCGCAGCTCCATCGTCGGTGACGGCCGCCGACTCTTCTACCGCGGCGCCCGCATCGACGACATCCTCCGCGAACCGGAGCTGCGGGTCGCCGTCGACCACGCCGCCATCGACTACGAGGTGGCCGAGTCGCCCGAGCACCGGGATCTCGCCGTCACGGTCGACCCGGAGACCGGCGAAGCATCGAGCAGGTACTACGCGGTGCCCCGCTCGGTCGATGACCTCCTGCGCCGCTCCGAGCTGATCGAGCTCTGCACGAACCTCGGCGGCACGATGGTCACGCTCATAAAGGAGATCGGCTCGGACGCGCTGTTCGCCCTGCTGCGCACCCTCGAGGGCGACGCGCTCGAGCGCGCCACGCGCTTCGCCGCCCACTGCCGGGCCGAGGACCTCGCCGTCGCCGTCGCCCAGACCGACGTCAAGGGCGACCGCTCCCGCGGTCCCCACCAGCAGGACGACCCGGACCTGTACGTCCGCGTCGTCGAGGAGCGGACCGATGGGATCGTCGTGCGCGGCGCCAAGTGCCACACCTCGATCAGCGCCAACGCCCACGAGATCATCGTGCTGCCGACCCGCGCCATGGGCGAGGCCGACCGTGACTACGCCGTCGCCTTCGCCGTGCCGGCCAACGCGCCGGGCCTGTCGATGTACATCTCGTCCTACGGCGCCGGTGATCGTGACCCGTGGGACTTCCCGCTTTCGTCACGCCACAAGATGCTCGAGACCCTCACCGTCTTCGACGACGTCTTCGTGCCCTGGGACCGCGTGTTCCTGTGCCGCGAGCCCGAGCTCGCCGGCACCGTGGCCCTGCGGTTCGTGGAGTACCACCGCTTCACCGCGGTGTCCTACAAGCTCCCCCTGCTGGACCTGCTGGTGGGCAGCGCCGCGCTGATCGCCGAGATGAACGGCGTCACCAAGGCCGGTCACATCCGCGACAAGCTGACCCAGCTCATCATCTACGCCGAGACCGTCCGGGCCCTCACCGAGACCGCGGCCCGCCGAGGCCACATCGACGAACGCGGCATCGCCTACCCGGATCCGCTCACCACGAACCTGGCCAAGTACACGTTCGCCACCGGCTACCACCAGGCCATCGAGCTGGTGCAGGACTGCGCCGGCGGTCTGCTCGTGACCGGACCCGGGGCCGAGGACTGGGCGGACCCCGAGATCCGTGCCGTCCTCGAGAAGTACTTCGTCGGCGCCGTTCCGGCCGCCGAGCGCCTGCCGGTGATGAACCTCATCGCCGACCTCACCGCCCGCGACTTCGGCGGGTACCACGCGGTGCTCGCCGTCCACGCAGAGGGCTCGGTCGAGGCCGAGAAGATGCAGATCCTCCGCTCGTACCAGGCCGCCGGTCCGCTGGCCTACGCGCGGCGCCTGGCCGGCCTCGACTGATCGACCCGGCCACCGTCGACAGCGGACGAGACCCCACGCCGAGGCCGGCAGGAACCCGCCGGACGACGCGTCAGCCCCGGGTGACCCCGGTGTCACCCACGTGAACGGGTCCACCGGGCCGCTCGGTGCCCGACGAACCCGAACCGCCATCGCGCCCCGCGCCGAGCTCACGGCTCGCGCCGGGCTCGTTCGGGCTTGGCGCAGCGCTCGAACCAGCCGCCCCGTCGTTCGATCCAGCCGTCCCGCTCGAGCCGGTCGAGCGCGAGGGCGACGTCGTCGATCTCGAACCCGGTGCGCAGCGCGAGGTGGTCGATGACCGCCGGCTGCCAATCGAAGGCGTCGAGCACCTGCTGGTCGACCGGCGATGGCGCCCGACGTCGTTCGGTCGTCGAGCGCCGGGCCCCCGAACCGAGGCCGAGCTTCACGAGGACATCGGTGGCGTCGCGGGCCACCGCCGCACCATCAGCCAGCAGTTGGTTGGTGCCGCTCGACACCGGGCTGGTGACCGGACCGGGCACCGCCATCAGATCGACGTCGCGACGCTGGGCCTCGTCGACCGTGTGCATCGACCCGCCGCGCTCCTGGGACTCCACGACCACCACGACGTCGGCCAGCGCGGCGATGAGCCGGTTGCGGGCCGGAAAGTGCCAGGCGACGGGCGCCGACCCGAGGGGGTGCTCCGAGAGGACCACCCCGCGTTGGACCACCTGGTCCCAGAGCGCTCCGTGGCGCCGGGGGTAGACGACATCGAGCCCGCTGCCGACGACGGCGATCGGTGGCGCGCCGTCGACGTCGAGCGCGCCCGCGTGCGCGGCGCCATCGATGCCCAGCGCCAGTCCGCTCACCACCGACACGCCAGCCGACGAGAGCTCCGCCCCCAGTCGCCGGGCGACATCATGGCCGTAGCGGGTGCAGTCCCTGGTGCCGACGATCGCCACCCGGGGGCCGACCAGCGAGTCGGGGTCGCCGGCCGTGAACACGATCGAGGGCGGCTCGGGATCGTCGACGAACGCCTGCGGGTACGACGGCGACGCCCGGATGATCGCGCCGACGCCGGCCTCGACGTGGCGCCGCCAGCACTCGGCGGGGTCGAGATGGCGGGCGCCCCGCATCCAGGCCTCGATGGTCCCCTCCCGCTTCGGGCCGAGGAGCTCGGCGACGGCCGGCCCGGCGACCGACAGGTCACCCGAACCGACCGCAGCCCACGCGTCGGCGGGATCGTCGAACGCCGCGAGGAGCGCTGCCAGGCGGGCCGGGCCCATGCCGTCGAGCGTGGTCAACGCCGTGACCCACGCCTCCGCGGGGAGCTCGGGCTCCGTCTCGGCGCCACCCGGTGACGCACCCGTGGTCATCCGGCCAGCCGCCGTGACAGGAAGCGGGGCTCGACACGGAGGTGCATGGCGAAGCTCACCGCCTTGACCGAGATCGGCGGATCGACGGCATCGAGGTCGTGCAGAGTGAGCGCCACACACCGCACGCGGCGCAGCCCGCGGGCGCTGAGCTGACCGGCGCGCAGGGCGCGCTCGAGGAACGATGACGCCTCGGGTGACAGCGGGGCCACCTCCTCGAGCGCCCGAGACGAGAGCAGCGCGTTGGTGTCGACGCCGCGTGCCCGCGTGCGCTCGCGCACGGCCTGGACCCGCTCGGCCACCGCCGCCGTGGACTCGCCGTCTTGGCCGCGGAGGATCTGGCTGGGATCCGGTGGCATCACCTCGATCCGCAGATCGAAGCGGTCCAGCAGCGGGCCGGACAACCGGCGGCTGTAGCGCAGCAGGCTGGCGTCGCTGCAACGGCACGAGCCTGGTCGCAGCCCCTCACCGCACGGGCACGGGTTCATGGCCGCCACCAGCAGGAACGACGCCGGGAACGTCACCCGGGCATGGGCCCGGGCGACGCGGACGGTGCCCTCCTCGAGCGGGGTGCGGAGCGAATCGATCACGTCGACCCCGAACTCGCCCATCTCGTCGAGGAAGAGGACGCCACCGTGCGCGAGGGAGATCTCGCCCGGCTGGAGGAAACCGGCGCCACCACCGATCATCGCCACCGACGACGCACCGTTGTGCGGGGCCCGGAACGGTGGTCGGCGCACGAGACCGCCGGCTGGGAGCGAGGCACCCGCGGCCGAGTGGATCCGGGTGGCCTCGATCGCGGCGGCGTCGGCGAGGTCCGGGAGCAGGCCGGGGAGCCGCTGGGCGAGCATGGTCTTGCCCGACCCCGGGGGCCCGATCATCAAGATGTGGTGCCCGCCGGCGGCAGCGACCTCGAGCGCTCGACGGGCCATGGGGTGGCCGTGCACGTCGGCGAGGTCGAGCGTGGCCGCAGCCTCCGGCGGGGGCCGGACGACCTCGATGTCGGGCCACGGCTCGGTTCCCGCCAGGGCGTCGACGAGCTCGCGCAGGGTGCGGGCCGACCGGACCCGGTGGCGACCGACGAGCGCCGCTTCGAACATCGACGGTGGCGGCACCACGACCGTGTCCTGCACCACGGCATCGACGAGCGGCAGAGCGCCCAGCACCCGACGGAGCGACCCGTCCAGGCCCAGCTCGCCGATGAAGGCGATGTCGGCAATGGTCTCGGGCGCCAGCTGCTCCGACGCGACGAGCACACCGACGGCCATCGCCAGGTCGAGCGCAGCGCCGCCCTTGCGCAGCCCCGAAGGGGCCAGGTTCACCGTGACCCGCTGGGGCGGCCAGGTGAGGCCGCACGACAGGATGGCGGCGCGGACGCGGTCGCGAGCTTCGCGGCACACCGAGTCCGGCGAGCCCACAACGGTGAACCCGGGCAGGCCGCTGGCCACGTGGACCTCGACCGAGACAGGGTGGCCGTCGACGCCGAGCAGGGACGCGGACGGGACGGTGGCGAGCATGGGTTGGCTCCTCGATGCGATGCGGGGACGACGGAGGAGGACGGCCGCGAGGTCGGGCCGTCGAGCGAGGGCAGGCGCCGGGAGCGTGGTCAGGGCGACTGCGCCACGAGGCCCAACCGGGCGTGGTGGGACGTGAGGCCGATCCGGCGACCGACCACGTCGGCGCTCCGTACATCGCGGAGGCGAGCGATCCGCCGACGACCGCGCCGTCGGGGGACGCACCGACCGTACCCCGAGGCACCGACACGGAAAAGGGTCGATCG